>Ga0209373_10000061_pt1 | contig 247972 bp, 234 predicted proteins | sample Higcelweek5metaG_FD_187173 | JGI IMG/M metagenome (GOLD analysis project Ga0209373, IMG submission 187173) | Freshwater pond sediment microbial communities from the University of Edinburgh, under environmental carbon perturbations - High... | ecosystem: Environmental > Aquatic > Freshwater >... | reverse complement strand
CGACTTGCATGTGTTAAGCACGCCGCCAGCGTTCATCCTGAGCCAGGATCAAACTCTCATGTTGTATGATTGTTTCATCTTTGGTCAAAATCAACTTCTAGCTAATTTTTTCCGTGAATTTAAGTCCGATTCCCCGATTTCTCGTTTCCTCTTCCCTAAACTCTGTTTTACTGTTTTAGGTCGTTCTTTTGAATTTTCTTTTTGTAAGCTTTCGCTTTACTCTTTTAGAATTTTCAGGTTTGTATTACTGTTCAGTTATCAAGGTTCTCTTGTTCGTTTTCGCTTTGTTCGCTGTCTCTTGTCCGACAGGCAACTTTGATATAATATCATGTGCCAGTTGTAAAGTCAAGAAGTTTTTTTAATTATTTTACAGCTACTCTTTGCTTCGATTTTACTCGCTCCACTTGTTAACTTATTTATAAATTAACGGTGGAGTTATATTGTATCATTGTTTCCACTAACTGTCAATTGCTAATTTTCGTTAGTTGCAAGTTTTTCTAATTAATCAGATCACTTGCGAAAAAAAAGAAATCTCAACCAAGTCAAGATTGCTTAATTTAGGAAACATAACGGAGAAAGAGGGATTTGAACCCTCGCGCCGCGTAAACGACCTACACCCTTAGCAGGGGCGCCTCTTCAGCCTCTTGAGTATTTCTCCTTACTGAATATATATCCTCTACCATATTCAATTGTACGTCTGTGACGCAAAAATTATTATACTAAAGGCAATTTTGTTTGTCAATTGCTTTTTCAATAGCTTTTTCAATTCTTTGTTTTACCATGGCTGCAATTTCAACAGACTTCATTTGCTTATACTCTTCATAATAGATAGGATCTAGATAAAGAACCGTAACCGTAAGTGGTTTTACAGACTTCTCATCAAACGGTTTATAAGCATCTATTAGGGCACACGGTACAATTGGACATTTGGCTTTTATAGCACTTTTAAAACTTCCGCCTTTAAAATCAATTAGCGCATTTCCATTTTTGGATCTGGTTCCTTCTGCAAAAATCAAGAAGTTTCGCCCTTCTTTTACTTCTTTAGCAACTTCATTAATAATTGTAAGGGATTGTTTGATGTCTTCTCGATCGATTACTTTTGAACCAAGAGAACCTATAATCTGCTTTAATAATATAACGTTGCTAGCTTCTTTCTTAATTACAAAGGCAAATGGTACGGGGCAAGATTCCAAAAACGCCAATACATCAAAAAGTCCTTGGTGATTAGGAAATAGAACAAATCCATTTTCTTTTGGCAGGTTTTCCATTCCTCTTGCATCAATCGTAACTTTTCCAGCCTTATTTGCTTTTGTAGTTGCTTTTTTCGCAATACGAAACCCTTCTTCATAACTAACCTTTGGATTAACGCTGCAGTACCAGATTCTCAAAAAATAATAGGGGGTTTTTAAAAACAATCGAAACGCCATCATTACAATTCGCATTATTATTTACTCCTTACAAAACTCTTTGATTGCTGTTTGATAAAGATCTTCCCCCAAGGTATCGATCACAACAATTGCCGGGAAATTTTTCACTTCTAATTTTCGTATTGCTTCCGTTCCTAAATCATCATACGCCACAACCTCAGACGCTACAATGGATTTTGAAAGCAATGCTCCCGCTCCCCCAATTGCCGCAAAGTAAACCGCATTGTTCTTTTTCAAAGATTCTTTCACCAAGTCGCTTCGTTTACCCTTTCCAATAACTCCACTTAAACCAAGATCAAATAACGCAGGTGCATACTTATCCATTCTACTTGAAGTCGTTGGCCCTGCTGATCCAATCGCCCTGCCTTCTCTAGCCGGGGACGGTCCCATGTAATAAATTAAATTGTTTTCCATTGAAATTGGCAACTCTTCATTCCGTTGTAATGTTTCGAACATTCTTTTATGCGCTGCATCTCTTGCAGTGTAAATAATTCCCGAAATATAGACAAAATCTCCAGCTCTTAATATTGTAGCAACATCCTTTGTGAGTGGCGCCTGAATATAATGTTCCATCCCTCAACCTCCAAATTACTTATTTATAGAAGAAACGCATTCTCAAATATGATTTTTTAAACTAAATTTCTCGAACTGCATGTCGATTCACATGACAGCAGATATTGATTGCCACAGGTAGTCCCGCAATGTGTGTTGGATATGTTTCGATATTCACTGCTAATGCGGTTGTTTTACCACCTAAGCCTCCCGGCCCAATTCCCGAACAATTGATTTTATCTAGAACTTCTTTTTCCATATCTTTTACATAATCGATTTCGGAACGTTGATCCAAATTCCTTGTTAATGCCTTCTTTGCTAAGAACGCACATTTTTCAAAGGTACCACCAATTCCAACACCTACCACCATCGGTGGACATGCGTTTGGCCCTGCTTGCTTTACAGTGTCAATAATCGCTTGCTTTACACCCTCTTCTCCATCAGATGGTTTGAGCATAATGACTTTGCTCATATTCTCACTTCCAAATCCTTTTGGAGCAACTGTAATTTTAACCTTGTCACCTTCAACTAGATTATAATAAATAACTCCTGGTGTGTTATCGTTTGTATTTATACGTATGAGAGGATCAGAAACCACCGATTTTCTAAGGTAACCCTTTATATATCCCTGGCGAACACCTTCATGAATGGCATCTTCTAACAATCCGCCTTCAAAGTGAACATCTTGCCCAATCTCCATGAAAATCACAGCCATTCCTGTGTCTTGGCAAATTGGGATCATGTCTTCTTTTGCAATAGCTAAATTTTCTTGCAACTGATCTAGTACCTTTTTGCCGATTGGAGAGGTTTCACTTGCACATGCACTTTTTAATGCCTGATCCATGTCCTTTGTCAAAAAGTGATTGGCTTCAATGCACATTTCTTTAATATTTTCAGTAATTATTGATACATCAATACTTCTCATACGACTTATCCTTCCAAAAAAATATTGCTGTACGAAACAGCAATATTATTATAGTACAAAATATGAAATTTGTCATTAAAGTGATTCTTCTTATACCATTTAATTCTACAACAATTTCTTTCGTTTGAATAAGAAAATACTAAACGCTATTACGACCACACTCAGAATACCAACCATTAAGTATCCATACTTCCATGCAAGCTCCGGCATGTTTTCAAAATTCATTCCATACCATCCTACAATGAGGGTAAGCGGCATGAAAATCGTCGTTACTACTGTGAATAATTTCATCACCGAGTTCAGGTTGTAATTCAAAGAGGCATCAATTGCTTCCCTCAAATGAACCAGATTTTCATTTAACTCCGTAGTGCTACGAATATATCGTTCTACTTTATCCATATAATTTTTGAAATATCCTATACGTTTTGGATCAAATAATTCATTTTCATCTTCATAAAGTGCTTCGCCAATCAGAAACATTTTTTCATAGTAATTCTTGAGGACGGAGAGCTCGTTACGCAATTTAAAGATTTCTTTATTGAAGTTTTGATTGATTTTGCCCTCTACTAAATTTTTCTCCATCTCAAGAATTCGCTTCTGGGTTTTTTCAAAATACTCGTTTCCATCTAATAGGAAGCTTTCAAACACATCATAAATCAATTTTTCAAAATATCCAGTTTGGCGATAACGATTCATGGCAGTTTCAAACGTTGTCGCTACGCTATGGTCTTCGTCATAAAGTTCAATCAAGATAAAATTGTGCTTTGTAATAAAAAAAGCAACTTTATCACTAATAAATCCTCTGTCCAGTTTACTTATTTCTAAGAGATTCATCAATCCAAATGTGAAATTCTCATAAATATCAATACTTGAACGAAAATGGGTTTTCTCAGCTAAGCATTCTCGCAAAACAAGTTCATCCACATTGAAATGTTTGTAAATATCCGCAAATCCATCTACATCAACATATCCTATCACTGGCATTTTTGGATCAATTTCATTTACTTCAATTTTCCTAACAAGATTGTCTTTCATTGTATACAACATGGGACCGTCCCCCTTCAAACTCGACTCTACGAATATCATATTCCTAAATCAGATTTCCTTCAAGATAATTTTTCCAATCCTTTTAATCCCTTCAATAATTATCTCTTCAGACGAGTTTGTATAATTTAGGCGAAGTGTGTTTGTTTCTTGCACGTTTATATAGAACGGATCCCCTGGTACAAAAGCAACCTTTTCAAGAATGGCTTGATCAAATAATTTCATGGATGACATATGCTCTGGCAATGTAGCCCAAAGGAACATTCCTCCATTTGGCTTTGTAAATGAAACTTCTTTTGGAAAATAATGTTCCATTGCCCGAACCATGCAGGCACTTTGTTTTTGATATAATTCCCTGATTTTCACTATATGTTTGTCAAAATCATGTTTCGATAAGTATTCATAGATCATGTATTGAGAAAATATATTACTGTGTAGATCCGATGCCTGCTTTGCTTTCAAAAATGCATTTTGAATTGTCTGATTCTTTGTAATTAAAAAGCCTAGACGAATTCCTGGCGAAAGTGTTTTCGAAAAGCTTCCCAACAAAACACTGTTAGGAAGACACCCACCAGCTATGTATTCTCGTACCGGGTCCCCAAAAGACAGCTCACCATATGGATCATCTTCAACAAGAACCGTATCTGAACACTCAAACAGACTACGTAGTTTTTTTCGAACTTCTAACGAGTACTCGATTCCAGTCGGATTTTGGAAATTAGGAACTACATATGCTAGTTTGCATGAATGGCTCTCTAAAAGTTCTTCAACCTGCTCTGTATCAATTCCATCATCCTTTAACTTTACTGGTAAAAATGTTGGCTCATATTGCGAAAAAGCCTGGATTGCTCCTAGATAAGCCGGTTCCTCAAGGATGATTTCATCCCCTTTCTCAATGAGAATTTTGCCTAGCAGGTCAAGCGATTGTTGAGATCCAGATGTGATAATAATATCCCCGGCTGTTAGGTCAAGTGAACTAAACTGATTATAACGGTTTGCAATCCATTCACGAAGCTCTAATAGCCCCTGCGTTGTGGAGTACTGAAACACATTACTTCCATACTTTCTTACAACTTCCTGCATGCTGTTTGCAAGTTCGTCCTGCGGAAACGAGATTGGATTTGGTAATCCACCCGCAAACGAAATGACTTCTTTATTTTGAGTAACTTTTAATATTTCTCGAACAAATGAAGTTGGTGTATTGTGACTTCGGCTGGTTAAACAAATTGAACTTTGCATATGCATTCTCCTTTTTCATAATTTTCACTAGTTTATCATTGCATTTTTGTGCATACAATATTAAAATTGTATGCAGGACAATTTTAATATTCCTGTGCCACAATGATTGAACTAATTAAAATCATAAGGAGAAAAATTTTTATGCCCGTTAATTCATTCGAAAACTATCCCATGAGCTGGAAACCAACTCTAACTCTCACTCAAAATCCCCTTTATCTTTCTTTAGCAATGGCAATGGAAGAAGATATTCAAAATGGTGTACTACTTCCTGGAACGAAGCTTCCTCCCCAACGAGAACTTGCTGATTATCTGGATCTTAATCTGAGTACTATCACAAGAGCTTTTAAAGTATGTGAAAAAAAAGGGCTTATTTGTGGTGTCGTTGGAAAAGGAACGTTCATTTCTTCTGATGCCGCTGCCGAAAGAGTGTTTCTTAAGAACGATTATTCTCAGCCCATCATTGATATGGGTGCAATTATGCCCCACTCCCTAAGCAATCAAAAAATCACACAATATATTCAAATTCTTGCAAAGGAGCCTGACTCATACAAGTTATTCCAATATGGATTTAGCGAACAAGAAAGTTATGAACAAGCAGCTTCACTTAAGTGGCTTGAAAAATCTGGACTTCATACTTCACAAGACAGGCTCCTGTTTTCAACCGGTGGACAGAATGGCATAATGGGGATTCTATCTGCACTGTTTGAACCAGGAGATAGAATCGGCGCCGATCCCACAACCTATCCAGGCTTTAAACTGGCTGCCAAATTACTAGGTATACAAGTTGTTCCTCTGTATGTGCCAAATGCAAAGATCACAAAAGAAAGCCTATTATCCGTCATCAAAAATGAACGAATAAAAGGCCTATATCTAATTCCAGATTTTCATAACCCTACTGCTCTCACAATGCCTCTTGAAACACGAAAAATGATTGCCGAGATCCTTGATGAACATCCAATCATCCTAATAGAAGATGCTATTAATTCTTTATTACATCCTAACCCACTTCCCCCAATTGCATCCCTTCAGCGGACGCGGACCTTTTATCTTTCAAGTTTGTCAAAAGTACTAGCTCCAAGTTTACGCCTTGGTATCATTGACTGCCCACCATTCTATAAGAATGCTGTCTTTGAGTCCCTCTATGCAATGAATATTGGGGTTTCTCAATTTATGCTTCACTTATTCGCCAGACTTGTAACAAGTGAAGAAGGCGAATTGATTAGGCAATCGAGACAAGAAGAAATCATGAAAAGAAATCAATACATCAATCAATTTTTCTCTCAAGACAAATTGCTTGGTGATTTGCATTCACCTCTGCGCTTTTTAATATTATCGCCTGATCAAAATGCTTCGGCTTTTGAATCACAAGCACTAAAACGCGGCTTACAAATATACGCTGTTGATCGCTTCTATGTTGGTGCCAAACCTTCCGAGCCCGGTATTCGGATTGCCATAACAGCCCCAACCTCTTGGGAAGATTATACGCAGGGCGTCAAGATTCTTGTTGATACCTATATGGCATGCAAATAGAACCTAGCCTTTTATCGCGAATAGATTCCAAATCCTGCTTGCTTTAAGACCTTCCCGATTTGCAGAACCAGATATCGGTCCATTCCTTGATAGTCTTTTTCAAAAATCGCTTCCACTTTTAACAACTCTTCAAATGATACTAAACAAACATGTTTTTTCGCAAACGTATCTTTTGCTTTTCGCTCCGAATTATTCATATCAAGCGTTGAGTAGCCATTTACAAAATAGAATGCATTCCAACGAAGATGTTCTTCTAGTGTTAACTTTTCAAGAATTTCTTTATTTTTTACTTCTTCTTCAAACATCGAAACATCTTCACCTTTGGCATATTGCAATCCCAAATCATAGAGCTTTGACTGAATACTTAGTGCCAGTGCACGATTTGACTGCTTTTCGAACAATGAAATTGTATCCCACGTTCTTGTATCATTATATAGTGACGCATAAAATTGATGAAAACTCTTTGCCAAACAGTCCAATGTTTCAGCAACTATAAGGTCCTTTGTATATAGTTTCTGCCAATCTCCAAACACTTGAACGGATTGAAAGATATCTCCACGTAGCACTTCTTGATACTGTGGCTTATCTCCAAAATAACACGCAAATTTACACCGCGAATCGTTTCCCGCAAACCGTCTGCTAAGGGTTGCTGCCACTTCAATGTTTTCATTTAAATAGAACACTAAATCCAGCTCACTCGATAAAATATCCGTTGTTTGATAAAAGTCTTTTGAGGACTCTTTTGAATCGACCAATCGAAATGAAGCTACTTTTCCAATCTCTGGATTTTGCACAAAATACATTGCACTCTTATCCTCGATTTCCTGATCTACCAAAGTGATTTCGATTACACCCTCTTGAAACTGACCAAGCATAATTGCGTAGTTCAAAAGTTGTTTTGCAAGATCATTCCATCCAATCAGCCCAATTCTTAAATTGCTCCCACTTCGAAATTCTCGAATTGTCGTTTCCGAGAAATACTTACGAACACAAAGCTCTTCCTCATGGATACAATGTATATCCATAAACGAAAACTTATTTTGGTCTAAAACAGTTGCAAACTCACTGTTTTGAATCCACACATAGGAATTTAAATCCCTGACCACCAATCCATACTTTTGATATTCCTGCTCCAATTCTCCACATATCGAGAAATTATCCATCTCCTCGCCAATCAAAAATAAATAGCACTGTTTTGATGCAAATGCTTTAATATGCAGCTGAATTTCTATTCCCACCTCTTTACGCGATGGAATGACTAAAAACCCCTGGGCAGATGCCTCTTTTTCAAGTAATAATTTTTCTTCTTCCTCCTCAACAACTGGAACTAAAAATAGAACGATCCCTGGGGATTGACTTTTCTTAATATCTTTTGCTAAAAGCATAGCACGCTCATTCATTTGAGAGAACACATAAATCTTTTTGTGAAATGTGAATATCCTTAAAAACCCTAATTGTATTTTGCAAAGTGCCCGATACCCCGTATAAGATAAAGCAACCATTCCAACGGTGAGCATGGTTAGGGACATGCATAAAGAAAACAATAAATTGAAATACGGAATTGCAGCTACCTGTTCAGAAATTGCTTCAAAGTCATTCTCAAAAATCAACATTCGACCAGTACTGATAATCGCCATTAAAACGGCAGATATTTTAGCATTTGGATATTTGATTAAATACCCAAATCCATATAGTGCCATACCCAAAACTAATAGCAAAAACAATAAAATCAGTCTGTTTTTGGCAAACCAGTTTTGAAATTTAGAAACCAAAAAAATACAGGCAATTAATACTGCAATACTAATTACAATAATTCCAATCTGCGTTAGGATCATACATTCTCCGTTTCTAAGGATTATTTCTCTTTTATCTCACTTTTTCTTTGATCAGCTCTTGCTTTACTCCATTATTTGTAATATCTGACAATAGGCTTATTAGTTCTTTCTCGCTGATTGGTTTGCCATTTTCAAACCATCTTGATACAACAGATATAATGCCAGCATTTTGGTATTCCATTATATATTCTAGATGAATCTCTTTTCTACCGGTAGCGCGCACTGTGTTTAAAATAATAGGCGTAATCGTTTTTAGGAGTTTATTTCGAAAACACTGATCACCATTTGCTCCAAGCAAAACTGAAAAATATTCTTCTCTTTCTGCGTAAAGTTCAATTACACTCTTAAGAATTGCTTCGTCCATGGTAAAAGATACCAGGTTATTCATAATTCTATTTTGAAAATTCTTACCATCAATGATTGTTTGTTCCCATTGGTCTAGCAAATCATGAATACCCTCAAAATACTTATAGAATGTTGCTCGACTGATTTGTGCCAATTGGCAAATCTTAGATACTTTTATTTTGGATAATTCTTCTTGCTTATAGACTTCCCAAAAAACTTCAAACACAAGTTGCCTAATTTGTTCCTTTTGATTCTCCATTGTAATACTCTCCCTTTTACACAGTTCTAGACTCTTAATGCACTCATAATTTGTTTTACCAAAAGGTCAATCTCATAATCATCCTCTAAAAACAGATTATCTGGTAGAATTGTAAATCTCCCCACAAAATAGCTGATGGAAAGAATTCCAAATGTCCTAAAAATAATACCATTTGGAAGATCACTGATCTCTCCTTTTGCCTTTGCATGGTTCAAAATTTCATTGGCATACCTCTTCAAGTCTTCATTATCCAATTGAGGCAGGCACTCTGCTCTAAAATCCTCTCGGTAATACAGTTCTTTTACAAATACTTTAAATGCCTTTCTATTATCTCGAATAAAGTGAAGGCGATCTTTCATAAAAAAGGTTAGCAGTTCTTCAAAATTATGGAACATTTTAGCTTTTAGCATTTGAATTACCTGCTGCGATATATTGGGAACAACATTCTCTCTAAAGGTAAGCATAAATGCCTTTAGCAATGCATCTTTTGTTTTGTAGTAGCGAAAAAATGTTCCTTCCGCTATGCCAGCCGCTTTGGCAATTTCGCTCGTTGTCGTATTTGCATATCCTTTCTCCGCAAAAAGATCAATCGCAGATTCGATAATCTTTCTTTGTTTTTGGATATTGCTACCAGCCTGGTTCTCATCTAATAGCATAAGATCTATAATCGTGTATGGATACATTTTTCACCCCCCGTTTTTAGAACACTATAAGGTTCGATATTTTTTTAATGCACAAATATTTAGCATTATGAAAATTATACTAAATCCAATGACAATGAACAAGTCTTTCGCAATTTCTTCCATTCCAAACCCCTTATACATCACTCCTGAAAGTGCATGCGCAATATAATAAAGTGGCATGCAATAGGCAAGTTTCTGAATCCAGACTGCCATACCATCTAGTGGAAACAAACCACAAAAGAATATCTGGGGGATTATTACAATTGGAATAAACTGCATCATCTGAAACTCAGACGTTGCAAATGTTGAGAGTAAAATACCCAAAGATAATGCTACTAGCGCACAGATGAAGTTAATCAAAAAAACAAGTCCTATGGAACCAACACAATCGATTTTTAGCACTTTGAGTGAATATACAACAATCACAACGGTCTGTAATACAGCAAAAAATCCATATCCCAACAGATATCCAAAAATCACTTCATAGCGCTTGACTGGCGTTGACATAAGGCGCTCTAGCGTTCCAGTAATTCTCTCTCTAAGTAATCCAATTCCAGAGATCAGGAATACAAAAAAAAATATAAATAATCCAATCATAATTGAGCTGATTCGATCAAATAGAGAAGTTTCACTATCCCCATAGATGTACTCCGTCAAAAGTTCTGGCTGTTTCATTGTTGGCTGCTTCATCTCTGGTTGTTTCATTGCCTGCCCAATACGCATCTGCACTACTTTTGGGGTTGATGCATCTGTATTTTCAAGGAACAAAGTATAATCATCTTCAGTTTGTAAAAGTAGTCCATCTAGTTCTTCTGTTGTTACAAGATCTTTGCCACCCTCGTCAAAAATCACAAGATCTACATCTTGTTTTTCTATTTTTTTCATTAACTCTTCTGAAATTCCTACTACCCCTAACTTCGGATTGGTCACATCCGCACGAAAAATGAAATTCATAAGCGTTAACACAAAGATCGGTGCAAATAGTAATAGAAATAACGTACGTCTGTCACGAAGCATTTGTCTAATGATTCTTATAAAAAGAGCTCTTGTTCTCACTTTGGTTCCTCCCCATTCTCATTACCCGCAAGCAAAAATACATTTTCAAGGCGGTCTGCTTTGTAGTGATTCATTAATTGTTCTGGTGACCCACTTGCGATAATCTTGCCATCTCTTATCATAGATAGGCAATCGCACTTCTCGGCCTCATCCATAACATGTGTCGTGACAATTATCGTTTTATTCTCCTCATTTCTAAGTCTGTTTAACTCATTCCAAATACTTAGTCGTAGTTCTGGATCAATTCCAACAGTGGGTTCATCTAATATTAGAAGTGGCGGGTCTTGGATGAGTGCAATTGCAAGGGATAATCGTCTTTTCATTCCCCCAGAATAGTTGGATACCTTCTTTTTTAACTCATCTGATAGATGAACTAGGTTTGATACATACTCGATCCTCTCCCTTTGTTGTTTTGGATGAATATGAAATAGGGATGCGAAAAATTTCAAGTTTTCTTCTGCAGTTAAGTCTGCATATAGGGAATCTGCCTGTGCCATATAACCTATTTGTTGGAGAATTTCTAGGTTCGGTATTTTCGTTTTTCTCACCTCTATAAATCCTTCGTCAATCGATTCCATTCCAACAATTAGTTTGACAAGTGTGGTCTTGCCTGCGCCCGATGGTCCAATCAGTCCATAGATCTCTCCTTCTTTGATCTGAAGATCGACATGTTCTAGTATTTTCTTTTTACCATAGGATTTGCTTACATTATCAATATAAATCACGTTTATTCCTCCCTGTGAGTTTGTTCTATTATTTTATGAGTGCTTACTCATTTATTCATTATAATAGCACTATTGTAAATAATGTCAATGGTTTTAGAATAATTAGCCACAAAAAAAGAAGCAGTTTAATCCGCTTCTTTCAATGGAAAACAAAACTATTTCCGTCCACCGTTTTTGCTTGATACATCGCATGGTCTGCATGATTTAATAAATGATCTACAACTACTGCATCCTCTGGATAGATGCTAATTCCTATACTTATATTGATCTGCATCTGCTGATTATCTATGAAATATGGTCTCTCTAACTGATTAAATATTTCCTTGATCATCTTCTCTACTTCTTCATTTGATTGTATCTGTCTTAAAATAACAACAAATTCATCGCCTCCAACTCTTCCAATCGTATCCGATGAGTTTAAACATTTGGAAATTTCTTTTGCTAGGTATTTTAAAACATCATCCCCTGCTTGGTGTCCAAAATTATCATTGATTAACTTGAATTTATCAATATCTAGCATAAGTACCGCAAACTTCTCATTACTTTTTTGATGCAAGATAAGAGCTTTTGATATTTGGTCTAAAATGCTCAGTCGCGAGGCAACGTCTGTCAGTGAATCAATATTGGCTAATTTGAAATGCATTTCTGATTTCTTTTCTGCTAGTTCTACTGACTGCTGAAGTAAAACCATTTTAGAAGATGATGAGATACCTGTAAAAACCACAACATAACCCAAAATAATAAACACGTAAAATAATAAAAAATCATAAATATCTGAAAAGTTCCTAAAACTAATTCTAATTGTTGTATCGTAAGTCATATTATTAATTAGCAATAAAAATGCAATAATCATATAAATTGACATCCATCGTATGATTCGATCACTCACAAGTAATAAGGTTTTTTGATAGTTTTTACGAAACCAAGGCCTTGATGCAATCAACAAAAGCAATAATTGCATTGAAATTCGGCTAACATAAATAATTAGCTCACTACTGCCATTTTCTCCAATTAGTCCAGCAACTATAATGGATACGTTAAATACAATACCAGATACCACCCAGGTACTAAACATAACAAATATTTTCTTTGAAAAAGATTCTTCAAAAACAATATATATGTACCCAATATACAAAAACATAATGACGCAAAAAACATATTTCATGACCCTAATATCTGTAAATAAATAACGCGCTCCAACTAGTGCAATGTTTACAACCAAAGAATTAGCAATAAATGTTGCAATACAAAATCGAATTGATTTTTTACTTGTTAACATTGTATGGTTTAATAATGTATTTAATAAAGCAATTATCATTGATACTATCAAACTCATGATTATCCTCCAGTTTCGGTAGTATTGATGGTTTTATCCACAGATTGCATGCGTCATTCCCATTTTACTCTGTTGCTGAATTAACTGTCAATGAGCTAATCCACAAGCTTAGGCTGCTGCTAATATACACCCTCAACTAAATAGGTCGATGGCTAACCATCGACCTATTACTAATACATAGTAACTGCTTTATTGTCAACTATTATCCGCTCCACTTATTATCTTCTCTTTTTTCTTATAAAATAATAATATAATAAGAGCAAGTAATGATGCAATCAAAACAGTTAAATAAATTTGCTTAAATCCTTGATTTAGTGTATCTTGAAAAACCTGCTCAATTTCATCTGATTGTTCTTCAATTGCATCTAAATAATTGTTTTTATAGCCTTCGAAAGCCACTGGAACACTCTCTTTTAACCCGATCATTAATGTAACGATTTCTTCGAGTTCTGCTTTAGAAGCTTCCATCCCCTTCATTTGACCTGCCATAGCTGGATTACTTGCATCCATTCTTGAAAGTCCCATATCGATTCCTGAAATCCCTTGATTCATTCCTGATATTCCCTGATCCACTCCTTTAGTTATTGAATCTACAATCGTTGGCGTCATTTGATCTAATATATAGGTCGCCATTAATTTAGTCGTATCTGTAATCGATGTTACATCAGAAGCCTGAAGCTTCTCTAATAGGTCATCTGGAATCTCAAAACTACTATTACCATCTTTACTCATATCCATGCTACTCATATCCATACCATTCATCTTGGATAAATCCGGCATTTGCATATCTTCCATTTTATCAGCAAACATTTCGTTCTCTTTTAATTTATCTAATTTCTCATTGAGAACTTCTACATTTGCAAATGCCGGCATCGCTACATCCTGTGGTAACATCTTCATCAACTCTGGTTGTAAAGATGCACCTGCATGTGCGATAAATCCAATCATGATTGCTGGTGCAATGGCTGTTCCCATAGATCGAATTAATGAAATAGATGCTAGTGCTGAGTTCGACTCCTTTGGGTCTGTATTTTCCAAGATCATATAATTAAGTGGTGTTCCCATGGTAAAGCCAATTCCAACACCAATAAATACAAGACAAATTGCTACCGTCATAAAATGTGGATACCTTGTTGTTACAAAAATAAGGAATAGCGCACCTGTAATAGAAGCTAGGAATCCAATGATTAAGACAATCTTTGCTCCATATTGATCAATTAATTTACCTGATAGCGGTGCACTGATTCCTGCAAATACACCTAAGATGATAACGAAGTATCCACCTTTTCCTGATGGGATTTTGAGAATATTCTCTGCAAACTGCGGAACAAAAATCATGCCCATAATGACTATTCCTGTTATAAACGAAAGAATAAAGATAATGATAATCTGTGGATTCTTAAAATAGCTGATATTTAAAACTGGGTCCTGTGCTTTCTTTTCAATCCACAAGAAAATTGGTAGCAAAACAACAAATGCAATTAGGAATGGATACACTTTTGTCGATTGAATAGATGATGTAAATTCAAAAAAGTCGATGTTTTTTAGTCCATATAAAAGGGATAGAACCATAAGTGTTAAAGTCACTATTCCAAATAAATCCATTTTCTTGACACTTACTTCTTTGCTGTTTGGTAAACTTAACCACCCTGCAATAAGAATAAAAATTGTAATCGGAATATTAATGTAGAAAATAAACTGCCAATTATTTACACCAAAAATATCTAGAATTGCACTTCCTGCTGAAGAACCAAAGATATTAGCGATTCCATACACTCCACCTACGAGTCCTAATGCCAGTCCTCTTTTTTCAGCTGGAAATGCAGTTCCAACTTCTGCTGTTGCAACAGGAAGAATTCCACCGCCACCAATTGCCTGAATTACTCTTGCAATGAGTAGCATTTCAAAACTCCCAACGTTTTGAGAGAGGCCACACAAGAGAGAGCCCAGTCCAAACAAAAAGATATTGCATAGGTACACATATTTTCTCCCAAACTTATCTGCTAATTTTCCCATAATTGGTATACTTGCAGCATATGCCAGCGTGTAAATGGTAATCATCCAGATGCCCGTTTTTTCATCCACACCTAAGTTACTTTGTATAATTGTACGAGCTGGTGTTACAATTCCCGTATCGATTGCACCCATAAAAATTCCTAATAAATACACTAAAACCATAATAATAAAATGCGATTTTGTAGATTTTGCTTTCAATTTTCTTCCTCCAATGCTTGATTTACATTTTGCAGCATGACTCCTAATATCCTGTAAAGTTCATCCTGATCTTTTTGCGTCAGCCCCTTATATAGAATTTGATTCCATTCATCAATATTCTGATTTAAATGACTTATAATTCCTTCTCCTTTGGGTGATAGTCTAACAAGGTTCTCACGCCTGTTTTCAGGATTTTGGATTCTTTGGATCATTTCTTTTTGCTCTAATTTCACAATTGTCTTAGCAATTGCACCTTTATCAACCATGTACTGCTTGGCAATGGAGTCCTGATTAATATTAGGGTGTTTTGCAAGATGCATAAGAATGATTTGTTCTGGGAACCCTAGTTGATACTCTTCTAACTTATGTTCCAAATAGTGGTATCCAAATTTCACTATTTTTGAAAACTTACTCATAATCATATTTTTCCTCCATTTGTTGAAAGTTCAACTGTTGTCTTTTCAACAATAATAATTGAATTTTGATTTATTGTCAATATAAAACCTCCCACATTTCTGTGAGAGGTTTTTATATGCATACTACTTATTCTGATTTCTTTTGTTTTTTCTTAAGAATAGCTATGATCACTATAAAGATTGCAAATATACTAATTGCACTAATTGTAATAATTAATAACAAAATATTCTTATTGTTATTTTCGGTATCCTGTGACTCTAATACAATCGGAACATCATTGCTAGATGGCTCTACAACTGGCTCAACCTGACTATCTCCCTCTGCAACTAATTCCACTTCTTCGTCCATAAATACAAGTGCATAGGTAGAGAATTGGTCCGTTTCGAAGGTAAACATCTGTGTTGTTGGATCATAGATTCCTTCTATATAGGATACCTCACCATCATGTAGTCGCATGATTTTATATGTTCTGCTAATTGAATCATCTGAGCTAATGAGAGATTCTGGTATCTGAATACTAACACTGATCATTCCATTCGGATTTGTTATCTTAGTCTTCTTATCTGAACCAATTTGCTTGAACAATGAAATATCAATATACATTCCCAATACATTATCTTCTAAATCACTCTCAATTTTCGCCTTATCTTCCTGACTTACTTGATCGCTAATATCATTAATCTCTAAGAATATTTTGGCATCTTCTCCTTTTTCTACTCTCTTTAATTCAGCGGCCGTCAAAAGCATGGATGTTAGATTGTCTACATCATTGTTGAGTGTTGTTGTTGGAAAATCGGATTCCTGATCAACTTCTTTTACGATGATTCCTTCATCATTGCTCTGCGTTGGCTTCTTAACAACTGTATTTTTTGGCTTGTTGGTTGGTGGAACGATTGGTTGTACTGGAGGAATGACGCCACCTGACCCTGCATTTGTAACAACATATGCCGCAATGTCGATTTTAATTGCTGAACTTACATTGCCCTTTTTATCTTTCACTTTAATATAAATATCTTTGGCTCCTGCTGTTAAACCAGTCGGATTAGTAATAGTTGTTTCCGCTGTGGTACATGCCGTTCCAACACCGGTTGTATCAATACTTGGTGCTCCTGCTACATCTGCTACAATCGCATAGTAATAACTTCCTGCTTCATTGGAGGTAAACTTCACGGTTCCTGCTGTATCGGATGTTCTGGTAACTGCTCCTGCTATAAGACTTGGCGCGGTTATATCTGGTGCTACATATGCTGCTATGTCGATTTTGAGTACTGCACTCACATTGCCCGCTGCATCTTTGACCTTGATATAGATATCTTTCGCTCCTGCTGTTAACCCAGCTGGATTGGTAATGGTCGTTTGAGCTGTGGTACATGCAACACCTGCTCCATCGGTATTTATGGTTGGTTCACCTGCTCCATCGGCTACAATCGCATAGTAATACTCTCCTGCTTCATTGGAGGTAAACTTCACGGTTCCTGCTGTATCGGATGTTCTGGTAACTGCTCCTACTATAAGACTTGGCGCGGTTATATCTGGTGCTACATATGCTGCTATGTCGATTTTGAGTACTGCACTCACATTGCCCGCTGCATCTTTGACCTTGATATAGATATCTTTCGCTCCTGCTGTTAACCCAGCTGGATTGGTAATGGTCGTTTGAGCTGTGGTACATGCAACACCTGCTCCATCGGTATTCATGGCTGGTTCACCTGCTCCATCGGCTACTACTCCATAGTAATACTGTCCTGCTTCATTGGATGTAAACTTCACCGTTCCTGCGATATCGGAGGTTCTGGTTACGTCTCCTGCTATAAGACTTGGCGCAGTTATATCTGGTGCTACATATGCTGCAATGTCGATTTTCAGTACTGCACTTACATTGTCTGACGCATCTTTTACTTTAATATAAATATCTTTGGATCCTGCTGTTAAGCCGGTTGGATTGGTAATCGTCGTTTCCACTGTGGTACATGCGACACCTGCTCCATCAGTATTTATGGTTGGTTCACCTGCTCCATCGGCCACAATCGCATAGTAATACTGTCCTGCTTCATTGGATGTAAACTTCACCGTTCCTGCGATATCGGAGGTTCTGGTTACGTCTCCTGCTATAAGACTTGGCGCGGTTATATCTGGTGCTACATATGCTGCAATGTCGATTTTCAGTACTGCACTTACATTGTCTGCTGCATCTTTCACTTTAATATAAATATCTTTGGCTCCTGCGTTTAAACCAGTTGGATTGGTAATCGTCGTTTCCACTGTGGTACATGCAACACCTGCTCCATCGGTATTTATGGTTGGTTCACCTGCTCCATCGGCTACAATCGCATAGTAATACTCTCCTGCTTCATTGGACGTAAACTTCACCGTTCCTGCGATATCGGAGGTTCTGGTTACGTCTCCTGCTATAAGACTTGGCGCGGTTATATCTGGTGCTACATATGCTGCAATGTCGATTTTCAGTACTGCACTTACATTGCCTGACGCATCTTTTACTTTAATATAAATATCTTTGGATCCTGCGTTTAAACCAGTTGGATTGGTAATCGTCGTTTCATCTGTGGTACATGCGACACCTGCTCCATCGGTATTCATGGCTGGTTCACCTGCTCCATCGGCTACAATCGCATAGTAATACTGTCCTGCTTCATTGGACGTAAACTTCACCGTTCCTGCTGTATCGGAGGTTCTGGTTACGTCTCCTGCTATAAGACTTGGCGCGGTTATATCTGGTGCTACATATGCTGCAATGTCGATTTTCAGTACTGTACTTACATTGCCTGCTGCATCTTTTACTTTAATATAAATATCTTTGGATCCTGCGTTTAAACCAGTTGGATTGGTAATGGTTGTTTCCGCTGTGGTACATGCGACACCTGCTCCATCGGTATTTATGGTTGGTTCACCTGCTCCATCCGCTACTACTCCATAGTAATACTCTCCTGCTTCATTGGACGTAAACTTCACCGTTCCTGCGATATCGGAGGTTCTAGTAACTGCTCCTGCTGTAAGACTTGGTGCGGTTATATCTGGTGCTACATATGCTGCAATGTCGATTTTAATTGCATCGCTTACATTGCCTGCTGCATCTTTTACTTTAATATAAATATCTTTCGCTCCTGCGTTTAAACCAGTTGGATTGGTAATCGTTGTTTCCGCTGTGGTACATGCGACACCTGCTCCATCGGTATTTATGGTTGGTTCACCTGCTCCATCCGCTACAATCGCATAGTAATACTGTCCTGCTTCATTGGACGTAAACTTCACCGTTCCTGCGATATCGGAGGTTCTGGTAACTGCTCCTGCTGTAAGACTTGGTGCGGTTATATCTGGTGCTACATATGCTGCAATGTCGATTTTAATTGCATCGCTTACATTGCCTGCTGCATCTTTTACTTTAATATAAATATCTTTGGATCCTGCGTTTAAACCAGTTGGATTGGTAATGGTTGTTTCCGCTGTGGTACATGCGACACCTGCTCCATCGGTATTTATGGTTGGTTCACCTGCTCCATCCGCTACAATCGCATAGTAATACTGTCCTGCTTCATTGGACGTAAACTTCACCGTTCCTGCGATATCGGAGGTTCTGGTAACTGCTCCTGCTGTAAGACTTGGTGCGGTTATATCTGGTGCTCCTGCAGATATATTTAAAATGTAATCTTCAATTTCTCCATATCCGATTGCACATCTATATGACCCACTACCATTTGGATCATCACCATCTAACATAACTCGCATATATATTTTACCAGGAGTGGCATCTGCAGGTATTGTTATATCTTTTGTAAGAGTCTTTGGACCAACATCTCCAGCGTTGCCGTAATTTTCCCATACAGCAACTTCTTCTCCAGAATCTAATGTCTCCACTCCAGTTGTCCCATTATCTCCATCTCCATTCCAATCAATGTATGCGGCTAAGTATTGATACGAAAAATCTGTTCCTTGAACTTTTACCGATAGAGTATAAGTTTCACCAGCTACAACTTCTCCATCACTAATTTGATTTGGACTTCTACCATAATCCGTGTGCCACTGCCCACCCAAGTATCCAGCATCACTTGAATTATTGATATTTGAAAATGTCACGTTTGTAATATAATCTTGAAAATCATGAGCGCTCGCACCAGGATCTACTCCCCCCTCCTCAAGATGATATATTCTTAAAGGATCTATCAACATACTAGCAATATCAATCTTAATTGCATTACTCACATTGCCTGCTGCATCTTTTACTTTAATATAGATATCTTTGGATCCTGCGTTTAAACCAGTTGGATTGGTAATCGTTGTTTCCGCTGTGGTACATGCGACTCCTGCCACACCTGTATTAATGGTTGGTGCTCCTGCTCCATCTGCTACAATCGCATAGTAATACTCTCCCGCTTCATTCGACGTAAACTTTACCGTTCCTGCGATATCGGAGGTTCTAGTAACTGCTCCTGCTGTAAGACTTGGCGCGGTTATATCTGGTGCTACATATGCTGCAATATCAATCTTAATTGCATTACTTACATTGCCTGCTGCATCTTTTACTTTAATATAAATATCTTTGGCTCCTGCGTTTAAGCCAGTCGGATTGGTAATGGTTGTTTCCGCTGTGGTACATGCAACTCCCGCCACACCTGTATTCATGGTTGGTGCTCCTGCTCCATCTGCCACAATCGCATAGTAATACTCTCCCGCTTCATTCGACGTAAACTTCACAGTACCTGCTGTATCGGATGTTCTGGTAACTGCTCCTGCAGTAAGACTTGGCGGAGTAGCATCGGACACACCAAACGTCGGGTAATCACCAGAAACAAGCTTCCAAGAACTGTAACTTCCTCGATTTGCATTTAATTGTGTTACAAACTCACTTGATTTCATATCAAGCGACGTCATTGGTGTATTTGATATTGTCTGGTTACTTCCAACAGCCAATTTTGAAGCCACTGCGCCCGTGCTAATTGTATGATTTGCATCCGAATTCCAATATAGATAGGAGCTACTTGTTGTTGGAGATGTATAATAACCAATTACTCCCCCAATATAAGTATTCTTGCATGCCACATCACCAGTTGCATAACAATTCGAGATATTCAGACTTGTTGCCGCTTCACCAATCAGACCACCAACTTTACCACTGCTTGCATTTACACTTGTACATTTTACATTTGCATAACAGTTTTTTACATCTGCTGTCCCAGCCCATCCAATCAAACCACCGATACGATTATTCGATGAGGTACCATCCGAACAAGTAATTTCGCCACTCACGCCACAATTGAATACTTTTGCTCCGGCATTTGTTTGTCCTGCTAGTCCACCAACTCTTGGAGCCGCTGTTGAAATATATAAGGATATATCTTTAAGAACTGTATTCTTAATGACGGCTGTTGCTCCTACGTTACCAAACAAGCCACCTCTATCATATCTGTTATCATGAGCTGCTGAAGTTCCCATTCTCATATTGGAGATGGTATGTCCATTTCCATCAAACTCGCCCGTAAACATATAAGAACCATATCCAATTGGCGTCCAATCCCATCCTGAGAGATCCAGATCATTATCCAAGATAATGGTTTTATTTGCAAATAACTGTGTATTTTCATTAACCAATTTTGCAAGACCAGCCAACTCCGTTTCGCTACTTATAGTAAACGATGCTGCTGTCGGATCTGCATCATACCACGACGTGTTTGGCGTTGCTGATGCAGAAACATTTAATGGTGATAGCAACATTACTCCTATCCCAATAATCATTGTGTAAATTGCTGTACCAAATAATTGCATAATACTTTTCTTCATAATCCATTCTCCTCATAATCTGAATCTTCCTAATAAATCTATTTCCGAACTTTATATTGCATATTTCTTTTAAGTACTGTATTTTACAAATAGAACTTTGACGCTCAAAGCTATTTTTTGCCAAATATGACCGCGGTCATTTCCCGTTTAATTATATCTTTATTCATTCAATTTTACAATCCATATCTTTCTTAAGAATAGAACTTTTTACAAGAATTTATCTTTATCAGGAGGTACAGATGAAACATTCCATTCCCAATGAAAACAACAAAAAATCCCACGAAACAAAAGAAAAACTTTTGCATAGCGCGGGAATATTATTTAAGGAATATGGGTTTGATCATACTAGTGTTTCTTCTATTGTTGAACATGCTGGTGTATCAAAGGGTTCTTTTTATGTACATTTTAGTTCAAAAGATGAAATCGTGTCTTACTTCATTGGCGAAGTCATTCAAAAAACGAGTTTTGACCTAGAAGCATTAGTTGCATCTTTTACCAGTCTTGATACTGCAACTACGAGGTTCTTGGCCCTATTAGAAAAATTAGCTTTTTGTAAAACAGAAGAACTAGGCTATCAGATTAATAAGAATTCGGCTCTCATCCAAATCAATAAGAGCATTCACTTTGAAACATTTCTAAACTATAATAAAACACTTCATGATGCCGTACATAAAATCATTACTTACGGCATCCAAACCGGTGAATTCTGTGATTGTTATAACATTGATGAAATTACCTATGACTGTATCCTAGCCATTCGAGGTTTCCTATTTGAATGGATTACGCGGTATCCTGACATGGATCTTCGTGGGTGCCTTCACAACCATTTTACGATTTATTTAAACGGCTTAAAATGTTCGAGCACGACTTCATCCCTACATGATACAGAATAATCATTAAATAGGAAATGAAAATCGAAAGAATGGATACTACAACAGCTTTTAGCAATGCATGAAGCTCAATCGATTGAAAGATTACTTGAAGAGGAATTGCAATAAACGGGTGAATCAGATATACCCCAAAGGATGCTTTGCCACATCGCTTTAAAATTGGTGTAGTTGTATCAAACCATCTTTTGAAAAACAACGGCAAACTTATACAAAATCCTATACAAACAAGTGTCTCCCACAATACAACAAACAACGAATTCAACGTCATTCCATTCCCATAAAAATCAGTATTTTTCAGAATCCAGACAACGATTGGTTGATTCAGAATAATCATCACAATTGCAATTATTCCCCATGTGACCCCTGTCCTAAACTTTAATTTCTCAAACCAATTGTTCTTATATGCTAGTACTCCCAATGCGAAAAATATCACGTTGGTAACGATTCTAGCTGGTTCCATAAAATGGAGTGGGAGCCAATAACCAGTGGGAACTACGATTCGAATTAAAAAGGTAAATACTGTAACAACTCCTACTATTACTAAGATATGAGTGTACTTAGGAACAAAGGAATTCTTTATCTGGATACGTTTATTTAGGAGTGTTGCCAGATATGTAAATAATAACAACACGACACAGAACCAGGTCTGTCCAAAATTAATCTCACCATCTACTAAATTAAAATATCGATACGTAACAAAATCAGTAAACGATCCTTCTCCCCCACTAAGCCCATATCCTAAAATCGGAAATATGAGAAGGGTCAATATCAGCGTTGGCACCAAAAGTTTGATGGTTCTGCTGATCAGATAACTTTTTGCATCCTTTTTCTCAAGCGCTGCCGGTATGAAAAATCCAGCTATCATAAAAAAAATCGCCATAAAAAATGCTGCATTGGTTGAATGAAATACGCCAAGTACCACCTGGTTAATCGGTGGTATCTGGTCTTGATGAATTGGCCATCCATTATTTTGATCTACATATGCCTGACTTGCATGATTTGCAACTACCAAACAGGTTAATGCGATTTTCAAATTGTCCATATAATAAAATCTTTTCTGCTCCATGCTTCCACCTCGTAGCCTAACAATCTGTAAGCATTATAGCAAAAATATGAATGCACTTCCTTAACAGAACCTTAATTCTAATTGTTCCATGCCTTAAATCGTTTTCACTCTATCTTCGGTTCTTGATTTTCCAGTACTGAATCGCAAATTGTGTGAAAATTCCGATATAAAGAACCAATAAACATACATAGGTTACAAACATGGACACATAAAATGGTTCCGATAACCCACGCGAGTACTGCATGATTAGTTGTGGTATAATCACCAAAAAGAACATAATCAATAATGGAATCATTCTTCCCTTAAATACGCGATCATACATCTCTAATCTAGAACGTTCATCACAAAAGATTCCCTCATCTTCTCGAAGTTCGGACCGATCTTTTCGAAAATAACTATATCCACAGCAATCCTGCATATATTCCCATCCACAGTCTCGAAACATCTGAATGTAAGCTCCTTTGTCGATTTCGCCAACCCTATGAAAATCTAACTGATAAACAACTTCTTTGGGATCACATTTTGTAAAATGGTAAATGCATAGGAGATTAACAGATTCAAATTTCCAACCTTTTTGATGCATTTTTTCTAAATAAGCCTGCTCTTTCTCATGCTCGGTAATTGTAAAAACACGAACACTCATTTTTTTATTCATTCTCTATAACCTCCAAAAGATTTCTATGTAATCGCTCAATTCTCTTCATCTCAAGTGCAAGGACTTCTCGCCCAAGGTCTGTGATGTGATAGATTTTTCGTTTCTCTTCTTCACGAATAAATCGGATTAAACCATCTTTTTCCATTTTAGCTAAACTTCCATACATTGTTCCAGGCCCTATGGATATCTCACCCGCTGTGATCTCTTCCACTTTCTGAACAATGCTATATCCATGCATTTCATTTTGCAGAAACAAAAGAATATAGAATCCCGTCTCTGTCATCGGAATATAAACTTTACGAATATGTGCATCCATCTATTCACCTTCTAATCCAGTGTCATAATAAAAGAAAAATCTGCACTGCTTTGTCCTTCTTTACCTGACTCTATTATTTTTTGAAAATTAGTATCCTCTTCTTTGGATACCTCAAAATTATACGTTTCCTTAAAATCTTCATACTCTTCAAGTGATGAAATCATAATCATTTTACAAAAGTAGTCTCCTGCTTTCAATTCTATTTTCTCGTCCACCTGACAAGAATCACTGATATTTGAAATATAAATCTCTTCCTCATCAGCAAATACCATCCCAATCAACGTTCCTTTTGATACATTATCAGCCTTCATATTGGTAAGATATCTTCCGTCTTCTTTCAACGTGATCGTCTCAGACAAATCCTGCTCAATGTATGTCCCACTAAACGATTCTAATTGAGCTGACTGTGCTACTTGCATTTGCTCATTGTATTGTTTTTGAAACATTTCTACCATAGTTCCAACACCCGCGATAAAGGTAATTACAATCACGACAAAATATCCTGCTAGCGCAATCACGAGTCTTTTTGTTTCTACATTTGTCTCTACGTTTGACTCTTCTTTGGCTCCTTCATTCGGTTCTTCATCACTTGATTGTTCTAAAATTTCGTCTACTTTCTTTTTACGAAGAAGTACTAATAACACGATTGAATAAGGAAGCAAAGCAAATAGATTAGCTGCCGAATAGGTTCCAATCGTTCCATCTAATGTATTTGTTCCAAATACTCCCGAAGTAAACAACCCTGCAAAATCAATAAATGCATGTAAAATAATAACTACCCAGATATTTCTGCAACGATAATAAACAGCTGTGAAAACCATACCCATAATTCCTGCTACAATTCCTTGAATCAGGGCACTATAAAAGGATACTTCTGGACTGATTGCATTAAATAAATGAACGGCGCCAAAGATTATACCGGTTAAAAGTACACAAAACCAAACACCTTGGCGGCTTTTTGCATATTTCGTATATAGTAAATTCGCTACAACCCCACGAAACATCAGTTCTTCTGCGGCACCAATCAAGAACATGGTAATCGTAAATACCAGAATCTTCCAAATTGGATTCATTTCATTTTTACCTTGTGCAATGGTTGAAATTGTTGTCACGATTAGAGAAAACATACCAACAACAATAAAATATAATCCAATTACAAAACCTTTACCAAGTCCATATCTTTTTTCTTTAAAAATGGATCCCATCTTAAGTAACCAAATTGCTAGAATACTCACGCCCGTTCCAATGAAATCTACTATTAACTGACCTAAATAGCCACTATCAGAAGACTTTATAAATGGAATACGACGCAGCCCTTCCCACAATACAAGTAACACGATAATCCATACTGAAGCCATCACTAAACTTACAATACTTGGATATTTCTCACCTAATTTAACACTTTTTTCCCTCATGTTCCCTATCTCCTTTGAAATCCACTGTTTTCTGACTTACAATCATTCATCTGCAAAAATTATATTTCGAGCACTCTTTTTGTTAGTACGATGTATCGCACTGCAATGTATATATTATATATAGCACTGCGATATATATCTGTCAATAGGGATTTTAAAAAATATATGGGAAAAGTTTGTAAGTGCTCTTTGAATAACTTATATACTGCTCTCCGAAGTAATTAATCAAAAATTTTTCTTCCACTTTAATTCTATATATAAATGCAAACAAACCTGGAAGCATGAATATAAGTATCGCAACCCAGTTCAAAAAAGTAGTGCCTAATCCAAGAAAGGATAGAATGCATCCTGTATAGGATGGGTGTCTAATTATTTTATAAATCCCAGATTGAATCAACTCATGCTCATCTCGAATTGTAAGTGTATATGAAAAATTTGCATTAAGCGTTCTTATTGCACTCCATCGAACAATAATCCCTGCCAGAACTAGCACAAATCCTATCATATTTGCAAGCATTTCATATTTTTCGTAACTTCCGAATCCATTATTTTTAATATTGAATGCATAATATAGCCCTACAACAAACCCCGTTGTATTAATCATCCAAACCAATACCGAATTCATCTTATCAAAATCTTCGCCTTGATTCTTACCTTTCTTCAAACAAATCATCAATAACTCAAATACGATCCACAGGATAAATATTGTCCAAATAATTATCGTAATTACTTTCATTCTAAATCCTCCCCTACTTTCAACGTTCTACAATCCTCACAATAATTATAATAACACCTAAACTATTATCAAAACAACTTCAACTCTTGACTGCTATATTTCTGCGTGCTATTCTATTTAAAAATATTTTTAAATAGATGGAGCTCGTTTATGGGAATATCAGATACATTCAAAGTATTGGCCGATCCAATTCGGCGAACAATTCTGCAGATTCTTCAAGCCAAGCGGATGACCGCTGGTGATATTGCAACAGAACTAAATGTCACTCCAGCAGCTCTATCCTATCACTTGAAGCTTCTTAAAAACGCAGATCTTGTTACAGAATATAAATATAAAAACTTTATCTATTATGAATTAAATACAACTGTATTTGACGAACTAATTCTTTGGATTCAACAATTTGGAGGCTCGAACTAATATGAAAAAACTGATTTTATGGATTCTATCTATTCTACCATTAATTATAACCATTCTTATCAAACCACTGCTGCCTAATCGAATTCCCATGCACTATAACTTTCAAGGTGAGGTTGACCGCTATGGAAGTTCAAATGAAGTTGTGACTTTTCCTATTATTATCATTGTTCTCTCCATTCTTTGGACGCTGTTCATTCTCTATTATGAGAGAAAACAAAAAAAAGCCCCTGATGAAAAAGGCTCTCTTGAGGCAAAAAGCAATGTTAAAGTTTTATATATTGTTGCTTTTTGTATGACTATCATTTTTACAATTATGCATTTTGCAATTATCATTAGCGTTAGCTTAGATGCTAAAGAAGCCACTCACATCAAATTGATTGATATGAATAGCCTCTTTAATATTTTACTTGGATTATTCCTAATCATTATTGGTAATTTTCTTCCAAAAACAAGAAAGAATTCAACGGTCGGTATTCGCACAACATGGAGCATGAAAAATGATGAAACTTGGTCCCATAGTAATCGATTTGCTGGTAAAGCACTTGTTATATCAGGATTTATCATTGTATTGACATCTGCTTTTACGACTGCAATCATTGCAAATAGTATCATGATGATTAGTATTTTGGTTGTTACGATTACGAGCGTCGTTTACTCCTACCACTGCGCCAAAATGTACAGCTAGTTGTTGCAATAAAAGGCATAATCATAGCCTAAATCATTGGTTCGAGTAATTTTTTCTAGTTCAAAATAGTATACTCCATTTTGAGGGAGCATAAATGAAAATTCAAGTTTGTTGTTGGTTGAAACCACTTGTCTTGTATCGATTTGAGGATTTGAAACCGTTTTCAAAAACTGCGTTTGCGCTGCCGTGAGGGACGTCGGCTGACCCATCTCATACCATACTTTGAGTGGGTTGCAACAAGTTTCATCGACTTTATGCATAACAAGGAAATACTCACCATCTTCTGCTTCTAATGAGTATTCCATAGCTTTATCCTCTGCTGGTTCAAAGCCTTCCTCTTTGGATGCTATATTCCATGCAACTCCTCGAAGGGATTGATCTTTGTAGCACATGACAACACTATCGTCATCTCGATGGATACAGACTCCTTCTTTCTCTTTTAACTTTTTAAAGAATGCAAAGCTATGAAATGTTGGTTTCGGAATGCTCCCATTGGTAACAAGGCCAAAACCCCCGTGAAATGGCGTGTAAGGAACTCCAAATTCTTCAAAAACATCTCCAAAGGTCCAATAAGAATAAGATTCATTATCTTCTCCAAGCCTTGATAGTTGATGGGCAAGATACGCAGCATTTAAATTTGTATCATGGAGTGGGCAGTTTGGAATATAGGAAGTATTAAATTCCGTAATGTGAATCTTGGTTCCTTTGAATTTCGGAAAGCGATCAATAATCTCTCTTGTTGTATGAAGATTCGCTAGTCCCGGCTTAGGCGGTGTCAGCTGGGCATATCCATAATGACCGTTTCTCTGTGGTATTTCTGTATTGTAATGATGCCTTGAGACGAAATCAGGCACCAGATTTTCTTGGTCACAAAAGGTCATAAACGCATCAATCCAGATTTCATCCGAACCACCACATACAGCTGGTCCACCTACCATAAATTGTGGATGCACTTGTTTCACCGCCAAAAAGGTTTCTTTAAATAATCGAAAGTACTCTTGCATATCTGCATTTTCCCAAAATACTGGTAGATTTGGTTCATTCCAAACTTCAATCGGCCATGTAAGAACTTCCCCGGTCCCATAGCGTGCAATTAAGTGCTGTAATACTGTCTGGACTAATTTGGTCCATGCGCTGTAGTCCTTGGGTGGGGTCACATTTCCCTGCCAGTAAAAGACGGTCTGCGTTCCACTTGCCAGCTTTTTGGGCATGAATCCAAGTTCCAGAAACGGTTTGATTTTTAAGGACTGATACAGATCCATCACACGATCTAGATAGGTGAAATTGTACTCGACAATCGTTGTTCCTTCCTCTTCACGCTCTTGATAAATTGCCATATCATCGCAGAACAATCCATGTCCTCTGATATACTTAAATCCAATTACCTCTTGCACATATTTTAACTGCTCATAGTATTCCTTTTGAAGCGCAAGTCCCATTCTACCTGTTCCCACGCAATAATCTACCTGATTATAAAAAGGAACCCTCTTACTATTCTCACATTTAATTTGAACTGATTGCATATTTACCCCCACTAAAAAAATTGATTGATACTATTATATAGTATCAATCATTTTCCCTATTTCTCAATGATTTATGTTCAAATATAATTGATTTATCGTAACTTGGAATCCAAATTGTCTTGTATGAACAATCACAAATCATTTCTAGTAACACTTCGATGCGCCTGATTTGTTTTGACAACGGGCATATTGGATTGAACGCGGTAATGACTTGGTGCAACGAGCGTCTTTTTCTTAAACTGCCTGCAAAAATGTTCCACATTATGATATCCACAATCTTGCGCAATTTCGTAGATACTTTTCTGCGTATAAATCAGATACTCTTTTGCTCTGTGAATCCGACTTTCAATCACATCTTCCATACAAGAAATTCCAAACTGTTCTTTGTAGATTCTTTGCAGATACCCACCACTGATATGCAATTTTGAAGCCATCATTTGAATGCTCCAAGGATAATTGGGTGAATTGTAGATTTCTTTGCGCAGTAGATTGATTTCTTTTGTGTCAAGTCCCACTAGAATTTTCTTACTGTCTTCATGTAATTTCAGAAACAAAATACGAAATAAATTCGAGATTGCTTCCTCACTTGTCACCCCTGAAAATGCACTTTCCCAAGTAATCAATTGCATTAGCCGATGGTAATATTCGGGATCACTTACCAAAAATGGCTTCCCAAGAACTGGAAAGTCCGTAATATAGAGCTCTTTTGTTTCAAATCGAACCCAATCATTGCTATAGGTTTCTTCCGCTGCTTTATAACATCTTCTCTGATTTGGTCCAAATAGAACCACACTACCCGCTGGATATTCTACAAACTCTTCGCCCATTTTAAATAATCCTTTGGTATGCAGTAACAGGAATAAATAACAATTATGTCCTTCTTGCACGTGATAGGTAAAATCTTTTGAGTGTAGTGCATTATAGCCCGCAAATAAAACATTAACCATCTTTTGTCCTCATCTATGTAACAGTACTTTTATTTGCACTCATAAAAGTGCTGCTTCAATTCCAATACTCTCATTATTCCAATCTTCTAGCTCCTGAGTTTCCAGGGTATTCTCCCACTGGACTAGATAGAATCTGCTTTCATAATGAACTGCCCGAATGGCATCCATTCCATGGCAAAGAGGATTTTTCTCAAATCCACCCCAGATCAAAATGGAATACTCAACTTGCCTAGCTATCATCTTTATAAATTTCTTACATAATTTCACATCGCAGTCTTTTACATACAGATAGGATACTACACCAAAATGAAGTAAAGAACCGGATTTTGGAAATCTAGGGTATCCCATCATCTGTGTGGGAATCAGCGATGCCAATTTATAGATTCCTTTATAATTACACATTTGGTATTGTTTTGTAAACTGCTGATTTCCAACAAAACAACATGCTATGATTTCCCCTTTATCCCTTATACAATAAAAGTCTTTTTGCCCAAACCCCTTCAGATCTGTATTCACGGGTGTAAATGAGAGCTTCCTAAAATAATTTTTTACTAAGTCATCAAACCCATCCATCTTATTTTTTTCTAAAAGAGGATTCTTTTTTGTAGAATTCACGCCACGAAAACAATATGTAATATAATTTCCAATATAATTATATTTTGGCATATTTCTATGTCCCTTTTCAAACATGGAAATGGCCATATGATTGTCTTTTAAAATCGTTGTATAGAAATAATCACAATCTTTGCTTTGCTCATAAAAAAGTTGAAAGGCATTGGAAATAAACCGAACTTTCTTGAGGTAGTCCGGGTGCACTTTCATACTTGTCATGTAGGCACATTTTTTAATTTCACCATGAACATATTCATATCTTATAATTCCGCCACCAATTGTGATGATCTTATTTGCCTGATTATCTGTGATCACTAACAAATTTGTATCGTCTCCATCTGCCTGAAAAGAGTCAAACGGGCTTGGATTTCGAAGATATTTAACACTGATGCTTCCATCAAACTCTGTTGCCTCAAAAATTTCTCTGATACCTTCGTCATCTTCTTTTTGAATTGGGCGAATTGTGTAGCGATTATTTTGGAAGTTCATCAAGATTATCTCCTATAGGAACATTCATTTTTTGATCAATTTCATCCCCAATACGTAAATTCATACTCCAAAAAAGTCCCCATAGCAGTGGACTAGTACGACCTAGAGATGCAAATCCACGGTTAAATACTGTTTTCATAGAAGAAAATTCTTTTCGTGCTTCTTTGCAAAGCAAGCTCATTTGCTCTGGAGACACTAATTTAGGCTTAAATGCCAATTCTCCATAATGATATCCTGGTTCAATCCACCACTTATCATAGATTAGCCGGTTTTCTTCTTTTAAGCGCTCGTATAATGCCGTGTTTGGAAATGGTAATAAGTGGTTAAATGCAGCCGTATAGAAATTGTGCTTTTTGCTAAACTCAACGGAATCAGAGATTGTTTTTTCGTCATCGAAATCGTATCCAAATACAAAGGTTGCATAAATTCCAATTCCTGCATCATGAATCCTCTTAACCAGTTCATCCCTCTCACCAAGTGCGTAATTAAAAGATTTATTCATTTGATTTAGATTGTCTTCATTCAGACTTTCAAAACCAATTAATATAATCTCGCACCCACTTTTCTTCATTTGCGCGAGAAGCTGTGGATCTTTGGCCATTGAAAGTGTTCCTTGCCCCGCCCACTTAATACCAAGAGGTTCAATTTCTTTGAGTAATCGCATAGCATTGTCTTTGTTCGCAACAAGATTATCATCTACTAAAAAAGTGTATCGATGCTTAGAAGCTTGTAAATCTTTAATGATTAAATCATGACTTCTGGCATAATAATGTCCGCAATAGTACTTGGAAATTGCGCAGAACTCGCAATTATGGCAACATCCTCGTCCCGTCTCTACTAAAGAAACTGGAAGGTACTTTTTTCCATCAAAAATACTTTTATCTGGAAGAGCATCATAACTTCCAATACCACCAAGATAGCATTTCTTAAGTTGTTTATGTCTCGCATCATGAAGTACATCTTTCCAAACAGTTTCTGCGTTTCCCACTACAATTGCATCACTGTAAAGGCTTGCTTCGTCTGGGCATAATGTTACGTGATATCCTCCCATCACAACCAAAATACCTCTTTCACGAAACTCTTTGGCAATATGATAACTTCTCTTAGCGGTATAAGTTTCCACACAAATACATACTAAATCGGTTTGTGTTTCATAATTGATTAACTCAATTCGATCATCATAAAATTCCGTCTCAATATCCTCTGGCGTTAATCCCTTTAACTGCGCAATTGTGAGGGGCTCCATTTTCCATGTTGGAATATATTTTTGACCTGGCTTTTTGCCAATTGCTGACAATATAAATGTAATTTTCAATTTAAATACTCCTTCGTATTTCTTCAATCACTATAGCACGGGTATATCTGAATTATCGCACATTACCTCTCTTGGGAATTTATTCCACTTATCCCCATATCCTTTGTATCCTAGATTCAGAGGAATAGACAGCCAAGGACTGTGAATAAACGGAGCAAGACGCTTAAATATATTTGCGTTTGAATAGGTTTCACGCCATGCAAAATCAGTACCTGCTTCAAGTTGTTCTTTTGTCATCTTTTTTGGCTTATAAACGCAATGTTGGACATCATACATTGCCCAATCACGCTCTACAATTCTTCCTTCTTTTTCTAATAAATTATAGTATTGCGTATTTGGAAATGGAGTTAAAATTGCATATCGTGGAAGATCAATTTTAGCCTTAATAATGGTATCTACCGTTCGTTCAAAAACACTTTCGTCTTCTTCGTCTCCTCCAAAGGCAAAACAGCCCTGCACCAAAATTCCATTATCATGAAGTTTTTTCATAAGCTCTGTGTATCCGGCAACTTTATTGACTCCTTTGTTAATGTATTGTTGTGACTCCTGGGTGATGGATTCAAATCCGATGAGTAATCCCCTACAACCACTTTTTCTCATTGCTGTAATTAATTCATCATCCATTCCTACACTGGATGTTGCAAGACCGACCCACAATAATTTTAAGGGAATCATTGCGGTAAAAAGTTCAATTGCATAAGATCTGTCTACGATTAGATTAACATCTGGAAACAAAAGCGTCTTTGGATTCAGTGCCTCAATCTCTGCAATCACTTCTTTGATTGGACGCTTATACACATTTCTTCCAAACGCACCTGGATATGCGCAAAATGTACAGGGAAGGGAACAACCCCTAATTGCTTCAACCGTGTTCGTTATACTGTACCGCTTTTTGTTTAAAAGTTCACGTTTAGGAATTGGTTTACCTTCAATCGTAAAATCACTGTTTTGATCGTATCTTTTCTTATGCGTTCCATTTACGTAGTCTTCCATAAATTGAGGAAATGTCTGCTCTGAAAATCCTGTAAAAATAACATCCGCGTGCTGTGCTGCTTCATCTGGAAGCATGGACGGATGAACTCCTCCCATAAAGACTGTTTTACCCTTTTTTCTAAAATAATCTGCAAACGCATAACACCTTGTTGCCGTTCCTGTAATACAGGTGATTCCAACTAAATCCGCATCCAAATTAAGCGGTATTTCTCCTGCTGTTTCATCATAAATTTCAACTTGTGCATCCATTTGTTCTGGAACCAGTGCTGCAAGTGTCGTCAGCGTAAGTGGTGCATAGTGCAAAGATTTTCCAAAACTTCCGTTATATCTGTGCATTGCTCCAGCTGGTGCTAATAATGCAATCTTAATCATCTCTCAAACTCCCATCCTCTATTATATTTCAATATTTTTCAAACCATTTATCCCAATCCGTTTTTGAACTCAAATGTGTAAATTTAATATCTCCAAGACGCATGCCCTCTGCAACAAAGCGTTTTGAATAACCCTCAATCAACGTTCCCTGTACCACTTTTATACTAGCTTCGCTTAACTGCCCCAACTCTCTACAGTACTGATAATGGTAGCTTTCACAAAGTAGCTGTTCTAGCAATTTCTCTTTGTCTCTAAGATCTTCCATTTCCTCCTGAATATAGAGGCAATACTGGGTTTTACCAAACTCATTCACGCTAGGCGCTAATAAGAAATTCGGATGATGAATTCCCATCTGTTGAATCACGGATAGAACAAATTCCTGCGTCAGTTTTTCACCAAACAAATCACTCGTTATTCCTGACCTTCTTAAGAAACGAATTCGTGGGATATGTTGATCAGAACTTCCAATAACTTCAATTACATCCCTAAGACAATATCGATACAATCCGCCACCAGTTGTCACAATCACTTCATATTCACCGATTTCTAGCTGATGTGTCAGATATAGTTTGCCATCTTTTAGACTTCTAAATTCAAAAAAGTGCGAAAAAATACTTAACCGACTTCCTTCTTCATGTACCAATGGAAATGACACAAAGCATTCCGTCGCTAGGAGTCCTTTTGGTTGAATATAAACTCCCGGAAAATATTCTTGGACCATCTGAATATGATCTTTTGCCGCCCCATCTGCCCAACAACTAATCACTCGTAAATCCTTGAATATCTTTGAAAAATCCTTGTGTGAAAGCGCTTCTTTGAGTTCACTATGACGCTCTTTTGGTACTTCTAATAGGCACAAATCTTCATTCTCTCTTATGAAATCACATAAAATCAATAAAAAAGTTGGACTCCAAACTGATATCAGCGTGAGGGATTCACAGGCTAATAATTGTCTTATTGTAATCAAATAAAAGCTATGCATATCCTGTGAAAATTTAACCGATGAATCTACAGCAAAGATCTGTCGAAACAGATATTTCTCAATTCTTCCAAAGTATTCCACATCCTCTTCAAAACCAATTGGAATTCCACATGCTGCATATTCTTTTGTACCTGTGATGGGAGTAATGGACCAATAACTTTGACCATCTATTATACCTTCTACTTGATTGTAAAGATTATAGAGCCAGGGTTTAATTCCTCTTTGGAATTCTTGTTTTAACGTCTTTGTATATGGAATCAACTTTTTGCCCTTTGTTGATCCACTCGTCAACTCAAATAATTGTACATCTTCCCACGTTAATATATGTTTCTCACCTGCTGAAATTCTTTCAATATACGGCTCATAATCTTCATAGATCGTGAGTGGAACTTGTTCTGCAAACTGCTCGTAATTATCTATATTAGCAAATTGGTACTTCTTGCCATAAAATGTCTTCTTATTATCTCGTAAAATACATCCTAAATAGTTCATTTGCGCAGTTTTTATATCCTCTTTATCCCGAATACTGATAAAGCGAAAATACTCAGCCTGATAAAAGCGTTTACATATGGAATTGAACAACCTATATTTGTTACACTTCTTACTCATTCAAATAATGCTCCTAATAGACGCTTCTTCAATAAGGATTTATCTATTTTTGCAAGACAGACTAAATCATTTCCGCCCGCATGGTTTGGATTCTTCTCACAAAAGTAGCTGATTTCTTTGTTTTTAAGTTGGCTCTGTGTAATGTCTGCAACGCCTTCTTTTAAACGATCTTTGATCTTATGATATTCGATCACTCCAGTTGCTTTATTATATTCTTCCGAAAATAATAAAGTCGCGTAGGCATCCATAATCTCTTGCTCGTATTCTGGCGTTTCCTCTTTGTAACAAGGATAGTATTGTTCCCAAAAAAGAGGCATAATTCGATAGGTTTTATACCCTTTACAGATTAGAAACCAATAAAACGCTGGATACTTTTGTGCATACTCAAACCAGAACTGTGCCCAAACTCGAAAAAGTTCAAAGCTACCCCAATACTGTTTATGAATAATTGTATCCCCTGAAAACATTCCATGCACGACTTCTCCATTAACAACTACATCTAGTAATTTCTGTGTTGTAAATCCAACAAGCCCGTCTGTTTCATGCTCAAGCGTCAGGCAATAATCCTTGTCATAAAAATCGTTCAAAAATACCTGTTCTTGCATATGCTCATAGAATTCATTCATTAATAAGAACATTTGGTGTACTTCTTGACTACTAATTTCTGATATTTTGCGAATTTGTCCATTTAACATTGGATTAACCTTTCTACTCTATTTTAAACCGAATCGCATTCCATGCTTCTTGTACACTTCCTTTTTAAACAGCGGATTATAGATCAGATATGTCAAAAAACGATATGGTGTTCGCATATTCGTTTGAAACTCAAACGCTCTGTAAATGATTGAAGACCATTTATTAAATCGTCTTCTACAATCAAAAGAAATGGCTGTAAGCTCATCCGTCGTCATATTCTTTGGTACTATACTCGAATAATTAAATCGATACTCTTCATGCAACCACCATTTTTGATCATAGAGTAATCGGCCTTCTTTTTCCAATTTACGATATAGTTCTGTATTCGGATACGGCATCAATATATTAAATGCTGTAAAAGTAAATTTATTTTTAATAGCAAAATCACAAGTTGCCCGAATCGATTCAAGAGTATCTGCATCATGCCCAACTGTAAACGCCGCCCATGTCTGTAATCCCCATTTCCTCAGCTGCTTTATTTCCTCTTCATAAAGGTTTCCTGACCCTGATTTATTAGAACCTTTATTCATTTGCTCAATGCTTTCTTGGGTTAACGATTCAAATCCGATTACCAAACCAAGACAACCACTTTTGACCATTAATCGCATTAATTCTTCATCTTTTAGCATATCAATACTGCCCTGACTTACCCAGTGCACTTTTAATGGAATCAAGGCTCTAAATAATTCCTTTGCCTTTTCTCTATTACAGACAATATTATCATCTACAAAAAAAAGAAACTTCCTCTTTTGTGATTGAATCTCTTTTATAACATCTTCCACTGGTCTGCAGTAATGCTTTGCATGAAAATAAACAGATGACGCACAGAAATTGCAACTATGATTACATCCTCTTGAAAACTGCAATAAGGTAATTGGAAGATACCCTTTGCCTTCAAAAAGATCTCTTCTGGTGATAATGTTTTTCTGTGGACAAGTAGGTTGAATCCCCTCATAACGCTGTTTTAGCTGATTGCTTGCAAGATCTTTAATCATTTCTTCCCAAACCGGCTCAGCATCTCCAATAATAATGCAATCACAATGTTCCATCACTTCTTCTGGAATCAGTTTCACGTGCATACCGCCCATTAGAACTTTAACTCCACGTTTTCTATACTCTGCACTGATTTCATAAGATCTTCTAGCTGTATATGTTTCAATCGTAATCGCAACCAAATCCGTCTTTTCATCAAATGGGATTGTCTCCATTCGATCATCATACAAAACCACATCTACGTCCTTTGGAGTTAATGCAGCAAGAACACCTAACTGAAGCGGCTCCATTCTGGCTTCATCAACATATAGACTATGTTCCCGCCTCCCAATATTTGGTTTAATCAACGTCACTTTCATTTAATATACCCCCAAGTAATTGTGCTCTTTTTGCTCGAATTTCCTTTTTTGAAATAAAATTGATTAAGCAATATATCATCATATTTCTAGGACTATAGTGTGCTGGATTCAAAACTAGTCGTTTCATAATACAAGAAATCGAATAGAATTTGGATCGAATCCTATGACAGCCATCATATAGTTGTTCTGGTGTAAGTAATGCTGGTGTATAGGCAGCTTCACCATAGCGAAACTGATCCGATAACCACCACTTCTTATAGCGCAGACGATTCTCTTTTTCTAATCGCTCATATACTTTTGTACCAGGCATCGGAATCAACACGTTGAAATTCGTTACCGCCAGTCTGTTCTTCACAGCAAAATCATATGTTTTTTCAAAGACCGCTTGAGTATCTGTATCATATCCAAATACAAAGGTTCCATAGATGAGCATCCGATGTTTATGAATTTTGGCAATTACTTCTTCGTAATTTTGCATTGATTTGTTTGCCGCCTTATTCATTGTTTGAAGACCCTTCGGATCAAGTGTCTCAAATCCAATTAATACTAGAAAACATCCCGCCTTCTTCATCTCAAAAAGTAATTGATCATTCTTTGCTACGTCCATACTAATTTGACACGCCCACTTTTTCTTAAGAGGTGCAATGGTTCGAAAGAGATTGATTGCGGATGCTTCATCTAAAAACAAATTGTCATCTGCAAAAAAGATAATCTTTTCCTTCATAGCTTTTAATTCTTCATAAACCATTTCTAAAGGCTTTTGGCGTACATTCTGATACAGTGTTTTGATGGAACAAAAGTCACAGTGAAATTTGCATCCCCTAGATGCCTGATATACACCTATATTATGATACTTGTGCTTATAAATCGGAACACTCGTTTCGGAACTCTCTAATTTACAAGTCTCCTTTGACTGATAGATTTGCTTATACGTTCCTTCAAGACAATCTTGCAAAAGCTCAGGCCAAGTATCTTCCGCGTCTCCAATCAACACTGTGTCAGCATATTTAAGTACTTCATCTGGCAAAACACTTGGATGAAATCCTCCCATTACAATTCGATTCTTTGGCGTTTTATACTTTCTCGCCATAATATATGCTCGTTTTGCTGTGTACGTTTCAACTGAAAAGGCAATAATGTCCGAATCAATCGTTTCTGGAAGTGGCTTCACTCGCTCATCTAAAAATTCAAGTTCAAAAGTCTTTGGAGTAAGATTGTATATAAGACCAAATAGAATTGGTTTCATGGCATCACTACTGATATGCTCAAACATATTGAGCCTAATAAATGTAATTTTCAAGACTTTGCCCTCTTCTTAATTCCCAAATATTTAAATCCAATATTGGCACCTAATAAAATAAACACATAGGGCCTAAATCTCCACGCTGAGGTAAACGATCTTTTTAACACTTTTTTCCACGTAAATGCACGCTTCCATACCTCAAAATAAATATCTTCTAACTCATCACGCGTCATATGAACCGGCTCAAACACTGCATTATTTTGTGTATACTGACTCCAATCTTTGGTTGCAATTCTTCCTGCCTTATCATATTCTTCAAAAAGCTTTGTTCCAGGATATGGGGTAAGCATTGCAAATCTACAAATATCTAGTCCTAGATATTCAATTTGATCAGGAAGCGACAACAACTCCTGCTTTATATCTTGGTCGTAATGAACTTTTTGAGAGTTCTCATCTACAACGTCTATTTTGGTAAAAATAGTCTCTGGGATTAAAGAATAGATAGTCGCAAGTGTTAGTGATGGATAGGATAAGAGATTTGAAAATTTTCCCCTGTAAGCTTTTTCCCTTTCATTCCACGCATGGATTAAAAGCATTTTCATTAAATTGTTCCCCCTCGAATATATATTAAGTATAGTTTACTAAAAATTCTGCATATAGTCAAAAACCAATTCCATCCACCCAAAAGATTCTCTTGACTTTATTTTCCCATAAAATATACTAGTACCATACATTTACACATTTCATAAGAAGGGTCCTTACAATGGAAAATAAAGTTTACCCCAAACATGATCCAAAAATAGATGTTTCCAATCTACTAAAGAAAGCTTGTGTCCTCTTTTTAGTAATGCTTTTTTGTACTATTGTGGCGAGTCTGTCCTATCGGCACAAACTATTTGAATCGAATATTGTTATGATTTATCTACTCGGCATTATTATAATTTCTTATTATTCTAGCGGATATTTGTATAGTTTTATTGCATCTATATCAGCAATACTGCTTTATAATTTCTTTTTTACTGCACCTTACTATACCTTTAAAGTAGATGACCCTAATCACATTATTACTTTTTTGATTATGTTCTTAGTTGGGTCCATTATCAGTATGTTAACGATTCGCATTAACCTAGAAAAAAAGCAGGTTCAAGAGCGTGAAAAATATATCCGAAAACTTTATGAACTTGAGAAAAAACTACTGAATGTTAAGGACAAAGTAGAACTTGCAACCGTTACTTCTCACGAATTAGAGCAAGAATTGGCTGCTGTTATCCTTGTTCGATTTTATAATGCCAAGAACGAAGTGGAAAATGAGGTTCAAACCGGAGTCTTTCATTTTCAAGACCCTCTAGAGTTGGCCGCTAGCCAGGAAGCCTATATTTCTGGCAACGAGTGTGGCAATGGAACAACTTTATTCTCTGATGCAAAGGCGTTTTACCAACCAATTTTCTCACAGTTTGGCTGCCTTGGTGTGATTGGGATTGTCTCTTCTGATCACAAGGGATTATCTGAGACACAGCGCATGATTTTAGATGTTGTTGTTCCCCAAGTTGCTGTTGTTCTACAACGAGAAAAAAATTATGAGAAGCAGCAAATTACGCAAGTGGAAATACACAAAGAGCGTTTGAAATCCGATATGCTTCGATCAATATCCCATGATTTTAGAACTCCTCTTGCAGGTGTAATGGGTCTTTCTAGCACTGTTATTGATAATTACGAAAAGCTATCCGATACTGTACGCAAGAATTTTATTCAAAGTATCTACGAAGAGTCTAGTTGGCTTAATGAAATCGTTGAAAACATTCTTCAGACCACTCGATTTGACGAAAATCGAGTAAATCTGAAACTACAGGAGGAAGCCGCTGAGGAAATCATAACAGATGCCATCTCCCATGTTCGTAAACATGCTATAAATCGCATATTCACCGTTGAAATACCGGATGAGATAATCCTGCTTCAAGTCGATGGAATTTTGATTCGGCAAGTGCTCATCAATATTCTAAATAACGCTGTCAGTTACGCTTGCTCTGATTCTAAGATTACAGTATCCTTAAAACGTGATCAGGAGTATGCGCAATTTGAAGTAACCGATGATGGTCCTGGTATTGATCCATCTGAGCTGCCTTCCATTTTTGAGCGATATCACAAAAGTCACGCAAGCCCAAACTCAAGCAAGCGCGGTATGGGACTTGGGTTGTCCCTATGTAAATCCATTATTGAAGCTCATAACGGGCAAATCTTTATTGAAAATATTCTTCCTCACGGAACAAAAGTTACTTTTAGATTAGTATCAGAAAAAGAGGTGTAACAGTGGAGCCACTTATTTTAATTGTTGATGACGAAAAATCAATTCGAAGCTTTCTGCGTGTTTCTCTTGAAACGCAGGGGTATAAATGCATTGATGCACAAACCGGTACAATGGCTCTTAGTTTGGCAATTGCTAATAGTCCGGATATTCTACTACTTGATCTTGGTCTACCCGATATTGACGGCATCGAAGTAATTCGCAAATTACGCGAAGTGTCCAATCTCCCAATTATTATTATCTCTGCTAGAGGACATGACCGTGAAAAAATTGAGGCGCTTGATGCAGGTGCAGATGATTACCTTACAAAGCCCTTTAGTGTTCCAGAACTTCTAGCTCGTATCCGAGTTATCTTGAGACATTCTCAAAATACTCCCTCTCCAATAGAGTCTGACAAAACTATTTTCTACTTTCAAAATCTTAAAATTGATTTTGATAAAAGGAGAGTTTGGATTGGCGATGAAGAGATTCACCTAACACCGAATGAATACCGCGTACTTCAATTGCTTGCTGAGAACAGGGGGAAAGTATTAACCCATCGATTTATCACAGAGCAGGTGTGGGGCGGTTCCATTGAGGATGATACGAAATGTCTTCGAGTATGCATGGGTAGTCTGAGAAGAAAATTTCAAGAAGATATTTCTCAACCCAAATATATTTTCACTGAAATTGGTGTTGGATACCGTTTTGTAGACGAATAGTCTGGAAAGTTATGATAAAACTTTTCAGGCTATTTTTATTGCCTCTTTTATTCCATTCTTATATTCCTGCTACCAATCTTTATAACATCTTTATACAAAGAGATTTATAGTAATCTATATCGGAGGATAAGAAAATGATGAAAACTACGGATTATGAAATGGTTACAAAAATGAATCAACTAATTCAACGCCTTAGAAAAAGTGAACTTCAAGAGGCTTACTCAGATATTATGATCATGCTGCTTGAGTACCCTAATAGCGCTGAACCTCACAATTTGTTGGGAATCTGGTATGAACTTCATGGTAATTATGAACTTGCCAAAAAGCATTATCGTGCTGGCTACGCTCTTGATCCTTCCTATCTGCCAGCTAGTAATAATCTTGAACGCCTTTGTATTGTAACCTTTGAAAAAAAGAGGGTCATTGATTACGGCGAAAAACTACATGGTTAATTGGAGGAAGCTTATATGTACATTATTATAGTTGGATGTGGACGACTTGGTAGTAATCTTGCGATTGAACTTGCTAATGAAGGACACGACATTTGCATCCTTGATCGAGATCAAGCCAAACTTGATAATCTCGGAAGCATTTTTAATGGAAAGATGATTAAAGGAATTGAATTTGATAGTGATACACTTCTTGAAGCCGGAATCGAGAATACGGATGCACTTCTTGCTGTATCACCCAATGATAACATTAATTTGACCGTATCTTTAATTGCTCAGAGAATTTTTCATGTTTCTAAGGTGATTGCAAGAATTAATAATCCTAAAAACAATTTACTTTACAAACAGTTGAATATTGATACCGTCAATCCTATCAAATATGAATCAGATATTATACGTGACAAATTAAATTACTTAAGGAGCCTTTAATATGAGAACAATTATAGTCGGTGGTGGAAAAATTGGTTACAACCTCTTTAAAACGCTTGTTGAGCGACACCGTGACGTTGTATTAATCGAAAAAGATAGAGATACCTGTACCAGAATTGCCGAGGATATTAATGGCACTGTACTTTGTGGTGATGGAACGGACATTGATGTATTAGAAGATGCCGATATTAAAAATGCTGATATTATCGCTGCTGTTACTGGGTCGGATGAGGAAAATCTCATTATTTGTCAAATTGCAAAACTTAGTTTTAGCTCGATGCGTACCATTGCTCGTGTGAATAATCCGAAAAATACAGTCATGTTCAAAAACCTTGGCATTGATAATACTGTCTGTAGCACAGAAGTAATCGCTAATTTAATTGAATACTCCCTCAACAATCAGGATTATCGAATTGTTAGTATGATTGGTAAAGGTCCTACCATTCTTGCGGAATTGAATATTAAAGAACACCATCCATGGATTCAAAAACAAGTTCATGAATTAAAGTTGCCTCATGAGTGTGTTCTTGTGTCTGTTCTGCGTGACGATCTTATCATTTATCCAAGGGGCAATACAGAAATACTCATTCATGACAAAGTCATTGTCGTTACGAATAATTCTGCTTTGTCTCAAATCGTTGACGAATTATATACAAGGAGTTGGCCCTCATGGAAAAAATAAAATTTGAGATAAAAGGTATTCTGAATGAACTCCTCTTCACTGCCTTTTATATGCTTCTACTAATGTTCATTTTATATATTATTATGGGGTAGCAAAATGGAAAAGCAAATAACGAAAGTAACTAGTCTTAAAATCATTAGTTACTATACTGGTTTTATTATTATGATCGTCTCTGCACTACTTATTCTTCCTCTTATCGTCTCTTTGATCTATCAAGAGTGGAATACGTTGTCGGATTTTTTAATTACCTGCTCTGTTTCCGCCATATCAGGTCTTCTTATGATGATTTATGGTTATGAAGCACGCCAGCAACAGGCCACTTTTGAATGGAAACACGGACTAACCATTGCGGCTTTAGTATGGATTATTCTCATGTTTTTATGCGCTATTCCCTATCGTCTAAGCGGCCACAATACCTCAATGCTTGATGCTTGTTTTGATGTTATGAGTGGTTTTACTACAACTGGTCTTGTGTTAACGACAGATATTGATCACATTAGCATGGGACTGAATGTATGGCGTCACTTACTAACTTTTGTAGGTGGACAGGGTATGATTGTTCTAGCACTCTCCTTCCTTGCACGCGAGACTGGCGGAACCTACAAAATGTACATTGGAGAAGCAAAGGATATTGAACTACTTCCTAATGTTAAGGGTACCGCACGCTACATTTGGAAAATCAGTATGATCTATCTTTTTGTAGGTACTTTGGCACTTTGGATTGTCGGTCTGCTCATCGGTCTGAAACCTGCATCTGCTTTTTTCCACGCACTATTTATTTTTCAATCTTCTTGGAGTACTGGTGGATTTGCACCAAACTCACAGAATATGCTTTTTTATCATAGTTTTATCTATGAAAGCATTGCACTTATTTTCTGTATTCTTGGATCTTTTAATTTTGGTCTTCATTATGCTGTCTGGAAAGGAAAGAAGAAAGAACTATTTCACAATATTGAAGTGAAGAGCTTCTTGATTACCTCCATGATTGCCTGCATCATCGTCACTCTCTATCTAGAGAAATTTAACATTTATAAGGGTGCCATTGCTGGCTTTCGACGAATTGTATTTAATATCATTTCTGCGCATACAACAACTGGCTTTGGAAATGTATATGCTAGGCAATTTCTATATGACTGGAATGAGTTTGGAATTGCGATTCTCATTATTGCAATGATGATTGGTGGTTCAGCATGCTCCACAGCCGGTGGAATCAAAGGTTTAAGGGTTGGAATTCTATTAAAAGGCTTTCTATTTGATATCAAGAAACTAATTTCATCCGATCGTGCAATACAAGTTAAAAAAGTACATCATATCAAGGATATCATCCTTTCAGATGCACTCGTAAAATCTTCTGCGCTCATTACTATTTGCTATATTATCGTCTTCATACTTGGTACATTGATTGGTAATGCCCTTGGTTATCCAATTATTGAAGCTGCTTTTGAATCAGCTTCCGTTACTGGAAATGTTGGTCTTTCAATAGGTATAACATCAACATCAATGCCCTCAGTCCTTAAACTATTCTATATTGTAGCCATGTATCTTGGCAGACTCGAATTCCTATCTGTTTTTGCACTCATAGCTTATATCATCGGAGGTGTTAGAAGAAAATGTTTCAGAAAATAATAAAAAATAGCATACTCGTTCTAGTACTATCTTTGCTCCTTCCAATTAGCGTAGCTGCAAGTGCGGACATCACTCCAATTATCAATTTGACGGAGGATGCTGATTCCTATGATCAGAAAACAATCTTGATTGAAGCAGAAGCAATTGGCGAATCCATGATTCGTAAAGACAATGCATGGATTAACGTTCTTGACTCTAGTGGTTCTATTGGTGTATGGGTTACCAAAGAAGATGCTCTTCGAATTACACATTATGGCAATCACAACATGCATGGGGATCTTCTTCAAATCTCTGGAATCTATCATAATTCATGCACAGAACATGGCGGTGAAGCGGATATTCACTGTTTGGATTTGAAAATCCTAGAACAAGGCTATCCTCAAAAAGACACCTTATCCTTTCAAAAATTAGCAATAACAGTCCTTCTCATTATTGCCGCTTTGCTTTGCGCTTATCGTTTCTTCTCAAAAACCACCATACCACACTCATAGGGATGATCCATATACATACATTCAGTGGATTTTGGACGATACATGAGTAACTTTGTGGCAATAATTGCGTCACCGCCACCACCAGCAACCATAATCATCGAAATAAAAAGTAACGTTGGATTATTATATAGGATTGCGAATACTGCTGGAAGAAATCCCACAAAAATCGTTGGCATGATTGCTCCTATGATGTATTGCCATTTTTTCAAAAGTTCATTGCAAGTACAATAGGGCGTAAGCATTGCCCAAATCACTCCAAAAGAGATGCTTTTGAAATGCTCTTTGGCAAAAATCGCCCATGTTGCCCCATGAATTAACTCGTGAAGCACCGTTAACAAGATAAAACTCGGGAAAATAATGAGTGGAGCAAATGCCAGATTCAAACGTCCACCTAGCATCGACTGTGGTGGATTAACTGCTAAATAAATAACTACCATCAAAATAATTACTGGAATTGCTATAATTACTGCTAAGATATTAGCTTTTACTACACCAATTGTTAAGTCGGATTTTTCATACCCTTCTTTTGCCAATTCTTCTACCTTGATATCAAATTGTTCTTTTCTTTTTTGTTCTGCCTTACTAAGTGTTCTGCCTTGATCTTTCATTTTGAGCTCCTTTTACATTTCTCGAAAATAGTATCTAAAAAATAAAAATCACATACTTTATGATGGCGCGAATCAAAAAGAAAATAACGAGTACTTCAACCGCGATTATAATTGCAGAATCAAGTGATTTGATTGAGGCTTCTCGAAAATAGTTAAGAATCATGTCATCTTGTTTTACAAACTTAGTTCCATATTTTTTAAGCAGGGTAACAAAGGCGACGGCAATTCCACCCATTGAAAATACATACCAAAACAAATAAAACCCAATATTGAAACCATGCATACTTACACCCATAGGCGCTGATCCCGGAATGTAGATCCAACTAGTATCGCTCTCAAAGTAAATGATTTCAACCTGATCTCCCACATTTCTTTTTTTGTCTAAGCCCCATTTATTATTTCCGATTACCTCATTACCCTGTGCATCTTTATACAGATATGTACACGAATAATAAACTGCTCCTTTGTTTCCTGCGCGCTCTTCACAGCTATGGACTGTGGCTGTTGTGTGAATTCCATTCTCCATCACATACTCTAATTCCTGCTTATCATCACTATATTCTTGTGAGTCAAACTGCAACATCTGGACGACCAACAAAAAGCCCGCCGTCGCCAGTAATAAAAGAATGATTGCTCCTAATGTTATATATACTTTTTTCATATCTTCCCTTAACTCATCTTCTCTAAACTTGTCTTAAGCGTATTGCATAGAGAATAAATATATTCTTTTCTGGCAATACATTCAATCCACTCTCCTGGAATGCTTTTATATCCATAAAAAATACCCGCCAGCCCACCTGCTACAGCTGCTACAGTATCCGTATCATCGCCTAAGTTCACGGCTTTTAACACACATTCTTTATAGCTTTGTGTGTTCAAAAGACACCAGATTGCAGCTTCGAGTGTGTCCACAACATATCCACTACTACGGATTTTAGACTCTGGTGTTGCTTTGAAATCAGCATCTAGTAATCGGCTATAAAATTTCAGTTCTTCTTGAAATTGAGGTTGATTGCTATAAAACTCTTTTGCTTTTTGAATCCCCAATTGAACTGCTCTTAATAACTGTGTCTCTTGATCTAACATGGAGGCGATTTGAATATAAATACCGCAAGCGACCTGACTGCGTCTGTGCGCATGTGTGAGAGAAGAAACATTGTGAATCACTTCCCATGCTTCTTCCTTTGACGCAAAATCCTGACCATACTTGGTCTGAAGATAGAATAGAAGTGGCAATATTCGCATCAGTGAACCATTCCCATTATCTAAGTCCGCACTTCCACCACATTGAAGTGGTGTAACTCCCATTGTATATTTCTGAATTGCTTGTCTTGTCGCAATACCAGCATCAAATACTTCCCCATGTGGCGTGTACTTTGCTTTGGTAAGCCATAACCTGAATTTGTTCATTAATTCCTTATAATCTGGTCCATCAATCAAAACGTCCACAAGGCATAATGTCAGACTTGTATCATCCGACCACGTTCCTGCTTTTTGATGATGCGTACCATATTCCCTCATTCCAACAACCGGATTCGCTTTTAATACGTCCCGACTCATAAACTCCACCGGAACACCTAATGCGTCCCCAACACACAAACCCATCACTGCATCTAAAATATTGTTCTTTTGCGCTGTGATCATAGCTTACCCCCTTTGTATTTTACTAAATTCTTTATTTTTGCAGTTCCTATAACTATATCCTTTAACATTGGGTTGATATAGATGATTTGATACGATATCCAAGAGAGATGATCATATCGAGATTATAGTGGACAGTTTTATAATACTTACCATCAGAAGCAGTTGTTCGGTATTTCCGAACAACTCAGACTGTAGACAAAGAGGTATTCGGTGTTAGAAATTAGGCCTTTGAATAGAAAAATGTGCTCCAATGCCTAAAACAACTGCTAAATGCCGAAAATTAGGCTTTTTAGCTGGGAAATGGACTCCATCGCCTAAAAAAGGCTGACAAACGCCAGAAATTAGGCATTTGAGAAGAAAAATAGCTATCAATGCCTAAAAAATCAAGTAGATATTCCCAAAGACTTTTATATAAGAGCCGATGTCCACATCCTGATTTGCTTGTTTGATATAGTTCACATAGTTGTAACTGTGTAAGTCAAACAGTATCATCCTTTATTTTGGACTTGTCCTGTAATGATACTGATACATCTGCGTAAAACCGAATTTCTGATATAAATTATAAGCACTAGGGTTATTCAACATCACTTGCAAATAAGCTGTTTTTGCACCACACTCTTTGCCAAGTGAAAGCATCGACCCAATTAACTTGGCTCCATAGCCAAGATTGCGATGCTCCTCGCTCACTGTGATATCAAAAAGACCTAAATAACCGTCTTCCACAACTTCCATTCCACAAGCAATTACTTGATCTTCTAAATAGTAAAGTGTATACAAGGTATCTGGAATCAGATTCATCAAAATTTCCCGATTGATGATTGCATTTTGCTCGCTGATATGATTAAGCCTACAATAATACTCAAACCAAATTTCATCAAACGTATGTGTCGTCTTGCAAGAACCATCCTTCGTTCCCACATAATCCTGTAAAGACAGAGATTGGACGCTGGTTTGATTGATTGAAGTATATCCTAACGTTTCAAGAAGTTGATCAAGATTGCTTGGACATACAAATGGTGTGATTTTATAAGTTGGCTTTAGGCCCTGGCTTTTGTATAATTCTTCACATCTATGAATTTTGTCGCTAATATCCTTCGTTCCTTCATAGATCGGGTTTACGCTGTTCGCTCTATTGGTATACCCCTTGGCAAATCTTAACACCCACCCATCATACAGAATTGTCTGTAAAGACGGGAGTGCGTTCATCTGTAGTTCTTCGTATTGAATCATTATATTTCTCCTCCCCATTATTCTTTCTTGATCTCAAGCTTACTTAACAATGCTTGTAAATAAGCAAGTATAAGCCCCTTTGCAACATATCTAAAAATGAAAGATCCATTATCAAAATAATCATTTCGAGCCTGTTTTGCTATACAGGCTACGATCTGCTGAGTAGACAACTCCATAATTTCTGTTGCTGCTGGCTTACGCAAATAGAGATCTTGGTTCTTGATTGTCTCATAAATATCCACATAATTTGATGGAACAAGCTCCTCCTCGTACAATTTATGAAGTAACTTGTACAAGGAATTCTCTAAATCCCAAAGATCATTATCGTTCTTTCTATAGACGCTGTACTGTGAACACCATACTTTCTTTTCTTCATTATCTTCGATTTCTTGTAAAAACAAAATAGATTCTTCTAAAAATTCAGTATCATACATTTAATAGACCTCCTATTTTGACAAAATCGTTCTAGATTCCTAGATTTTCTTAATACATAATTCCATGGATCCAACATAGCGTTTGCTTATATTATAGGTAACAATGGAAAGACCAAACCCATTCAGTAATGTTTCTAGAGATTCCCTAGAAACATATGTATAATGATTAAGCTCATGCCACATAACATGATCAAATTTCTGCATTCTAGCGTAAGCACAGTTATAGTTTGGTGTAGAGATCCACAAAACTCCATCTTCAGCAAGCATTCCTGCTACTTTTTGAAGGACCATCGATGGTTTAGAGACATGTTCAAGAACATCCCCCATTATTATAACATCGTATTTTTTGTCAGTATTATAGTCCACAATATCACACAACTTGATATCAACATTAAGTGCAGAAGCAACATTAATACAATCATTCTGGCAGATTTCCACTGCATCCGGATGAAAACCGAATTCCTGGGCAAGCGCAAGCATTTCTCCATTACCAATACCAATCTCTAGATAATTGCGCCCTGAAGTAAGACGTGACAGATTTTGGAAAATCTCGTCATATACTGCAAGCGCAAAGCGGTTATTTAAAGTAGTCTTTTGAGAGTCAACCGTATAATGTCCATTAATATTTGAGACCTCCATAATGGGAAAATTGTAAGTATAAAAATTGTTGCAATCCTCACATTTCATCCATAATTTAGCTGGTGGAAAACTACTATCTGCATCAAGCTTAAGAACCTGAGGCGCACAATAATGGGCACGTACGTGACTGCTGTTACAGATTGGACAGGACTTACTGATATCTTTGTCAGTATTGGAAGGCCGAAAGACATAATCTCTTTTCAGTATTTGGGCAAAATTTGGATTCATTGTAAAAACTTCCATCGTCTGTTCATAGCATTTCATTGGATCCGAAACAGCTAATAACTGAGCACAAGCGTAGATACCTAGCGTCTTGATTGTAAGCGAAAAATCTCCATTTTCAAAAAATTCCAAGACCGTTCCTATGGAATCCGGATCAAGATACAGCCTGTCTTCATAAATTTTTGTCGCAAGAAAAGCGGCATAAATACTTTCAGAATAAGCAACCCAATTGCACAAATCCGTATGAAAATCCGTTTTGGTCTCAAGAGCTTCCATCCTATTTAGAGATTCTGTTTTATAAAGTTCACTATTAGAGGTACATTCAGCGACTTGTTCAAAAACAAATAGAATATCATTCTGAACGGACTCTAAATCTGTAGTATGATTTTTCAGAAATCCAAAGGTCTTAATCAGTTTAATCGTCATGTAAAATCTCCTTATAATCAAAATCGTTGACTTGTCTGCGTATAACAAATATATCTCTTCCTATTATAAACTCTAATTCTATTTCCAAAGACGAAAGGTATTATAGTTATTCAAAACACTAACAAGTACTTTAGAAAATTACCATCTAAGGTAACACTATGTAGTTGTCAATTACATACTATCATAAAGCAACATTTATGTACTATACTATATCTGTAGTATCACTTTACTACGAAACAAAATCGAGTGGAAACTAGTGTCGTTACCGACACTCTGGTTGATTAAATGACTCATTTACTTTATATTTCTTACTAATTCTATAAGCCACTATTGCTAAAAAAATATCGATATAGAATAGAAATGATCCAATCGACATCGAAAATTGAACCGTGTCCTCTATCATACCTTCTTTTCTCATTCGACGAAAAATAGCTATAGCAAGAATTGCACTCGTAATAACACAAACACTAGACACAAAAAGAAATATAATGATGTAATAGAGTGCTCCCAATCCCACGCAAAATAGGGCAAGTGATGCAATTACAAAAAATATAATGAAAGCTGGTATCTGCAATAACTTAATCATTAAATAGGATTTAACTAATTTTTGTGTATTTCCAATTCCTTTACGAATCATTATATGATTTATTATATTCACAACTAATAGTACAACTGAACATACTGGCCATGAATATACTAATACTTTTGTTATGTTATCCGAATAAGAAAATTCAAGTGATGTTAATTCAACTATTATGAACCATGCAAAAAGCATCGGAATCAAATAAATCGTAACTATATTTCCCCAAAACAACCCCTTATTCATCTCTTACTTCCTCTTTCATTAAAATTAGTTTTGAATTATTCCAATACTTCTTCTTGATATATGCTGGTAATTAAATTTTCTTAATTAAGCAGTAACTTGATATAATTTTTTTATCAATACCGCCAAATCATATACCCCTGATTATTTGCAATCTGATAAAGTGGCTCGATTGTTTGCCTCATAGCTAGCAAAAATGCCTCGCGACCCCGATCACTTTTGTCAATTTCAAAAATATCTGGTTTCACATGAAGATACTGCTCTGTGATTTTGCGATCTTTTTTCCAATGCTTGGAAATGATAAATGCCTGATATTGCTTCTCGCAAAAAAGGTCCAAATATTTTTCTTTATCTGGCAGTTTATTATTCTTACCACTATTGATGTTTCTATACATTGGATACAGATTCCAGATTTCATTGTGCAGGACAAAACTCCAAGGGATGAAGTGATCTAAACTCATGCCACCATAGGTCTCTAGATTCTCATGGGTAAATTCGGTATCCGTGTAAATATCATATAACGGAATCTCTTTTTGAATGGATTCCCAAAACTTTGTCTCAGCTGACAAATTACGATCTTTATTCGTTGGTGGAAAAAGCTTGAATGGTATTGCGGGTACGTTGGGATTTCTGCGTTGTATATACTGAATCAACTTATGATTCATCCAACCTTCAATAATGGCCGCATTCATTTTAAGGTAGTACACCCAATTCGCAGAGACCGTCAAATACCCTTCTTGATCATTTAACCGATAGAAAACATCCCCATTATCTACTTTATTCCACTTTTCAATCAATAGATTGATGCTGTGATCGTTAAACCCTGTATTTATTTTCCTCTCATAATCAAGCTCTCTTTGGTAAAACGGTCTGATCAGACGATACGGCACCATATTGGTGAAATCTTTGATCATTTTGTTCAATGTCTTATCATTGCTGTCACAGATAAAATCTACGATCTTCTCTTCCTTCTCCTCACGAGCAACTCCTTGCGATTGATGTATGTAAAGGATCGCGTCCCCTAGTTTGTCTGCATGTCCTAGACTTAGTTTGTAATAGACAACTGGATACCAGGCAGCTGCAATCATACGTGCCACAATTCTTCGATAAGATATCTGGCTATTTCCTTTCATAACCTCAGCGAAAATCCCTTTGAACCAATACATTTTGTAACTTGCTGAAAAATTGTCCAGCATGCTACTTAGGTAACCAGACTCCACAACCTCCGATTTTGGAAGCAAGTCGTTCATACTATCTCTTAAAGAATAAAATTCTGGCATTATTAATCACTCCTATTAATGAACTCGTACTAACTCCACACATTCCCTCGATAGAAATTGCGTTGACTGATTAAACCCTTTAAACTCTGGCATAATATCCCTAATCTCACTAGCTCGTATTGGATTCTTGCACTCAACAAAAGAGTTTGGGTCAAACTGATAAAAACCCTTATATTCTATTCCATTCTCAGTCATACCCTCTGAGGATTGCCCAACTAACAGGGCACTCGCTACAATTGCACCATCGTATTGAAATGCAATCATCATATCTTCTTTATAGGCAATACTTTTACGTCGATAGTAATAGTTTCCACCATTTTGTGGTAAATAGTTCATTAGAAAATCTAAAACATCCTCTACTTTTTCAAATTGCATTTTTGACATTGGAAGTAATCTAATATCCATCGGTTCGTCTCCTTATCTTCGATATCCTTAAATAGCATACGTACAATCAATTATTATGGTATATTATAGTATTCAGGAAATCTCTCTTCAACTCTAAGAGCCCTCTCCAAAACTCCTATAACATCATAAGCTTTTGAATCGTTTTCAGCAATTACTACACAATACAGACGAGTGTCAAAATTTGTATAGATAAACAAATTTGTTTTTACTTGATGTAATTCTGTGAAAATTATTTTATCTCCATCCTTTTTTCCCATTTCGTCTAAGCCATCAATTAGAAAATTTACAAAAATAAGCCCATCTTCAGTTGAAACTGCCAAACTTGTCATTTCCTCCTCAATAACGAGTTCCGAAACTTCAACCATACGGTTTTCTTCAAATTCTCTTTTCATCTCATAAATCTGTTCAATAGTAAGTTCTTTCGAGAATCGAATGTATCCGTGATTGATCGCAACTTTATCAAAATCTTGCAGTTCTATTTCTCTTCCTAAGTACTCAATGATAATTTTTGACTCATCCTCTTCACTACTTATCTCATGTGTATCATCCACATTATCGCTCGTCTTATCCGTATCAAGGTTATACACAAATACAAAAAATGCTATGAATACGATTTGGACTGACCAAGACAGTATTATTCCCGCAATAATGAATACAGGATTTAATATGCTATATAAACTACGATTTACCATTTATTCCCCCTGATTTGTATATTGGTAGTACATTTTGCCCCCTCTGAGATTTTACAACGAATAAAAAAGAATCAGTTCCATCATTCGAAGAACCGATGTGTCTTTTGTACAATATCCTTTACAAACTAATTCTTGATTCACATATTCTCTGTCTAGTTCCTTAGCGACTTTTCGCATTTGATTCATATACTCAATATACACTTCTACCGAATTCACTCTGTACTCATAAGCTTTCTTGCCTGTGATAGAACGATATACTCTGGAATCCCAAATTGCATAATCTTCGCCGTTTAGAAAATGTAATACTTTACTTGTACCCACAATGGAATGATTCACAATCTGTTTTAGTTCCGCTAAGAAATCTGCCTCTAAACAGCCACCTTCTATTTTATCAAATAATTCAGGGGCCATTTCCCTCCCAGAATCAAAAGTCAGAATTGTCGGCATCCAACCATAGACCATGTGCGCTAATCCAATAAAAGTCGTTTGGTCTTTTATGCTTTGCCTTTTTGTAAATGATTGGAGCGATCTGTAGACATTGATGTATGAATCATTCTCTATGGACTCTAGTTTGCTTAATTTTGTAAGGATTAGGTCGAGATTAATTTTTAATGCTTGCATTAGAAGCCTTTCTGCAAAATCATGCTATTGCTATACATTTGAATCTGATATATATCTTTTTAGAACATCAATTAAAGCAGCTTTGTATTTGTATATATCAGTTGTGCTTTCAAGTGGTTCTTTCCATTTTGGCAAGAACCACTGCCCACGCTCCTACATTGAATCGCCTCCAAAACAATACCTATCAAACTCCATAATTATAAATATTAAATATTGGTGATTGATGAGTAAAATCCGGCATAGTAGGTCTCTCGATTTCTTTTATATCAGCTCTGAAATATCATCAGAAAAAATTTGATGCTGCCCCTTTAAATTTGCGCATATTTTCTCTACTTAAAATCTTTTCACTTATAAATCCAGTACTTCTATGTCCAATTTCTGCTTCCTTAGATAGTTCACATACATTTTCTTTGCCGAAAGCTGTCTTATTTGAATCTGCTCCAACCCCAACTCTAAAAACATATCCATTCGAACCGACCCTAATTTAATAACACCATCATCCCCATCTTCTTCGGTTGGTATTAAAAAGCAATTCCGAACATTCCTAATTTTATTGGCTTCAACAAATTTTTTAAATGCAAGTTGATATAAATACTGTTTTGTCACATCGCCAACGCCTGGCTGCCCACACAGGTTTTTACCTTCTTCTAGTTGAATCATATAATACTTTGCATCAAAAATAATAAAATCACTTTCATCCCCTTTCTTGTAAATGGATATTAAATCAGGTGTAAGGGTTTTATCAGCTTCTTTTACAAATTCTCTATTATCTTCTGTTCGTCCAATCCATTTTGTTTTTTCTATTATTGATATTAACTCATCTGATTTCTTATATAATGCACCACTAGGAATTACAATGTCTTCTATCTCTAAATCCTTGATTAGAGTATGCAAGCAATCATTCATAGTTTCAGCACATACTTTCTCCCAAACGAGGTTGAAACTATTTGTGCCATACAGACTAAAGCTATTATTGTTATCAATCGCATTCTTATTTAGAATAAGCATCTTGATCGTTTTTAACACCACTTGCTTTCTTGTGTTATATTGGACATTCATCTCTTTTTCTAATTGATAGAGTATATATTCATCTTCCTCAAGTTCGTCTATTGTATCATCGGTTAAAGACACCCCTTCAATATCTAATAGTTCAAGCAGATCCGCACGCTTTAGCTCTTCGCTGCACATTGACAAAATGCATTCATGTAATTTCTTAATGAAATTTTCTTCATCATTTACTCTGTGTTTTGTTCTTAATTCAACATAATAGGGACTGTTATTCTTAATAATTGGATAGGTTTCATTTATTGTCTTATCCCAATGTATCTCGCCCATTCCATTGATTTCTACGATATCTTCAGTCTTTGTATAAATTCCATTTTCAAAATAGTCATTAAGAAGAAATAATATAACCGCCAGTCGATTAAAGCTTGTCTCATTGTTGCCATCATTATACATCTTAACTATTTGCTCTTTGGAATTGTACTTACGAAGAACTTTAATAATTTGCTTCAATTCAGCTGTTGGTTGTTTTGTCTTGCGTATATATTTTGGATAACATTTTAATATTCTGCCCTCAATAATAATAACGCCAACAAATGTAAATACGTATAGTAACGTATCTTTATTAACATCTAAAGTAACATCTAAACTAACATCTTCTTCGACTAAATCTGTCATATTTAGCTGTTCGTCAGAACTCTTAACCGCCTTAAGAACACCATAGCTTTTTAGTCTATTGATTATACGAATAATAACATAATCAGAACATTTCACATCAGAAGGCGACAACATAACTCTCAACTCATGCAGTGCATAGCGTTTCTGTTCTCGGATATATTCTGATACCATTAATCATTTGCCTCCACAATCTGTTCCTGCAACCTTTGAGTAAATCTTTTTGATATTTCAACTGGAAAAATAAATACACCTTTTGTGTCAAATAATTTGCATATCTCAGAGTATTTTAGACCCCTAGTATCATCAACGCATTCCTCAAAAAATGTCTTCCTCTTCTGTTTAACTGCATCATCAAACAGATACATTAATACTTTATTCTTAAAAACATCTATAAAATCTGTGTCATTATCACTTTCAAGCACTGCCTTTGAAATAAAATATGGGCCTAACAGCTTATCCTCATTAATATTAAATACTTCCGAAGAAAGCAAATCGTTTATGGCTTGTCTCAAATCGTCCCATCCAACAAGACGAGCATTATCTCCCTTTCCTAGCACATACTTCTTGTTAACTATTTTATCAGAGTACAAATCAACGGCGTCATCAATTCCTAGATATTTAAAATCCCATCTTCTCTTAAATGCTGTATCCATTGGGAATACTCCTTGATCAGCACTATTCATAGTTGCCCAAACAAACATATTATCTGGAATTTTAATTGTTTCGACTTTATTCTCATCAACTCCAAGTTCCTCTGCCAAATATGATCTCATATCATTTGTAGTAGAAATACCGTACTCACTAACATTCCTTTTATTTCTATCTAAAAGTTGAAATATATCCCCAAATACCGCTGCCATATTTGCTCTATTGATTTCTTCGATAATCAATAGATATGGCTTGGGATTATCAGTCATTGCAGTTTTTAATGCTTTTACAAGAACTCGCATAAATGGACCCGGAACATACTCATATGCAATTTCTTTAACATCACTATTATTAATACTTAAATTTAAAAATGGTCTGATTGCTTTTCCATGATTTCTTTCTACATTATTAGAAGCATCTGAACCATCAACTTTACGAGTCTTAAAGTCATCGTCGCCAAATATGCCAAGCAATATAGGAAGTCTTGTCAATCCATCACCCTTAAAAGAAGCATATAATAAATCATATTTTTCTTGTAAAGTCTTGCTTTTATCATGCAATATTTCAATAATCCATTTTTTATCTTTATCAAGATCCGACTTGCTTTCTTGCTTAATCATCGTCGGCTTGTATGTTCCAACAAAATTCGCATAAGAATAATCAGGATGAAATGTAACTCTTTCGTAATCCGTTTCATTTCCTTCAGCTAGCAGATGTTCTCTTTCATTATTAAGAGTAAAACTTTTTCCTGTTCCAGGAGCTCCAAAAAGAATCCTATTTCTCTTGTAATCTGAACTTAATCCTGTCTCAAATATTACCATTTTCGCTTCTTCCTTTCGATATGTACCTCGTAGTAAATCATACACTACTGATTTATAATCATTAAGCTTCCAAATTGACCTACTTGGCGTTAATGAGTTATGAAAGCTAGATGATAATAATGATCTGTTAATATTCTTCTTAAGCCACTTTACTTTTCGAGTATTCTTATAATCCAAACTCTGCTCTGGATACTCATTTGCATCAAAATAGTAATCTGACTCTATTCTCCCAATATTAAAAATAGAATTTTCTGCATAAATTACATAATCCCCATTTTTGACCTCTTCGAGAAATGTCCAAACTTGTCCTACATCCTGACCTCTTGCCCTATTATTCTTATCATAAAACTGATCATAAAGAGTTGCTAAAGACGCTTTGTCTTTAATATCAGATAAATCTCCCATAGCAGACCAACCAATACAGACATGAGGACAATCTTCTGACAAAGCAGTATTTTTTTGCGTTATATGCATACCATATAAACTGTGTGCGAATATTTCTTCGCAGTCTTGTTCTGACACATCAATCACCATTTTACTTTCAAGATCATCTTTTTCTGCTATAACATTTGATTGTTTTTCCATACTCACCTCGTACTTTAATTATATAAATTTATTTCACATTTTTGTTTTCGGAATTACACCATTCTCAAACTTACCCGCTGACGCAAAATCATAAACATCGGCTTGACTACCATAAGAAATTACACCACTCTCAAACTAGGCTGTGCCGATAATGACATTGCAAGAGGCTTGACTACCATAAGAAATTACACCACTCTCAAACTATCGGGCCATCATCGGGCTTGTTGTAAAAGCTTGACTACCATAAGAAATTACACCACTCTCAAACTAGCATTCTGCCATCGTTTAATACTTTTTTGCTTGACTACCATAAGAAATTACACCACTCTCAAACATTCTATACCGTTGTAATATTGCGATTTTAGCTTGACTACCATAAGAAATTACACCACTCTCAAACCAAGTATCTAATGACATATGACTTTTTACTGCTTGACTACCATAAGAAATTACACCACTCTCAAACTCCGATCCATTTGCCAATGAGAACTTTCAAGCTTGACTACCATAAGAAATTACACCACTCTCAAACCAAGTTCCTTTGCTACAATTTTAGAATCGTGCTTGACTACCATAAGAAATTACACCACTCTCAAACTAATATACACAAAAGCACCTTTCCCGAGAAGCTTGACTACCATAAGAAATTACACCACTCTCAAACTCAAGAATTGTCATTTTGTCTTCCTCCTTCGCTTGACTACCATAAGAAATTACACCACTCTCAAACTTGTCATTCAATTTCATAACTGTATTGTATGCTTGACTACCATAAGAAATTACACCACTCTCAAACCTACTTTCTCATAGTGGTACTAACTAACTTGCTTGACTACCATAAGAAATTACACCACTCTCAAACGCAGCAGAGAACAACAATTTCAATTCATTTGCTTGACTACCATAAGAAATTACACCACTCTCAAACTTGTAACATTTGTAACAAACCTTGAAAATGGCTTGACTACCATAAGAAATTACACCACTCTCAAACAGGGGGTAAACATGAAACAAGTTTTTGCTTGCTTGACTACCATAAGAAATTACACCACTCTCAAACCAGTTATGGAATCAAAAGTATAATCAGTTCGCTTGACTACCATAAGAAATTACACCACTCTCAAACTTATAATAGGTCATTCAAAGACAACATATGCTTGACTACCATAAGAAATTACACCACTCTCAAACTATAAACTATTGCAAAATGTTTCAAAATGTGCTTGACTACCATAAGAAATTACACCACTCTCAAACAGAACATATCAACTGACCTTTTGCAATCAAGCTTGACTACCATAAGAAATTACACCACTCTCAAACACGTTTTCGCATTATATAGAAGAAACACACGCTTGACTACCATAAGAAATTACACCACTCTCAAACCGATAAACTCATAATGGAAGTGTAGAAATTGCTTGACTACCATAAGAAATTACACCACTCTCAAACATCTGCCAATATATCCACTTCCTTTCCTTTGCTTGACTACCATAAGAAATTACACCACTCTCAAACCTCAAAATGTAATGCCACCACAACATCGTAATTTCTTAATATGTCATTTCATTATACCAAAAGACTAGTATAAATCACATAAATCCTTATCAATTACATATTTTCTTTCGTATTTTGTAAGATTATAGGATTCATGGCTTTCAAATAACAAAATATTGATTTTTTCATAGATACAATTTTTAAACAATTCTTCTAGTTCCTCCTTCTTAATGAATTGTTTAAGGTTAATCAGTATGAACAATTCATACCTGCATAATTTTTTTGATACCTTCATATAATCTATCAATTTCTCAACTAGTTTTTCACTCTCTAAGTCAAATTTGAGGTCAACTAATTTGAATAGATCTTGGGTATTTATATCTTGATTGTAGGTAATGGAATAATCTTGATCATTAACGATTCTTTCAATAAAAGATAACATTTGAAATGACAAATCAATTTTATCAGTAAAGCGGTCCTCTAGTATGTTTGTTTCAAGATACTGATATAATTTTGCTAGAATTTTTCGTTCATTTAGATCTAATATAAAAGGATTAAATATAAAATCAACGCCTTTTTCAAATGAAATATCTTTATTATTGTTTGATAATACAAATCTTCCCTCAATTTTCTTACATTGGTTTAAAATCTCGCCAATAATCATTGAATAATATTCAGGATTCTCAATATACAATACTGGAATGCTTTCTTCATCAAAATCAACTTGAAAATTCCACTCAGGATATATCAGCTTCATAATACAATTAACCTTTCATCTGAATCTAATACAATTGAATTGCTTATTCCAATAATATTATCAATTTTAGAATATTGCTTTTCCGTTATTGTAAGAATCTGAACCAAACCGCTAGCAGGTTTGTTCTTTCTAACATTCTCTACAACAGCTTCTGCAACCGTTGTATTAAGCGCCAATTTGCAATATACTGACTCCTGCATCATATAAAATCCACTTTTTAATAACATTTTACGAAAATGAATATATTCTCTTTTGTCTGTCAGTGTATTTGTTGGTAAATCAAAAAACAGCATTATTCTCATATATCTATAACTCATCTCTATAATACCTAATTAGTGAAACATCATTCTCATTAAGTGCATCAAATATACTCTTACAATAGATTTTGATTGCATTTGACACATATTGAGTTTTATTATCCATAACAACCTCTTGATTTAATACATTCACTAAGATCATCTTTTCCTCATGTTCAAACTTGTCTGGTTGGAACTCATACACCTTTTTGTCAATTAGAATTCGAAACGGTTCCATCAAATCTGAAGCCAAATTAAACTGATTAAACATATTGTCATGGAATAGACCTATTTGCGTTAAGTATCCATTTGCTACAATTTCTCTTGAAACTAATGACAAAATAATTGCGTACCCATAATTTAGCGCTGCATTTATTGGATGCTCCATAGATCTTGTAAAACTCATCCCAAATAAAGCATTAAAATATACCTTTGCAGCATGACCTTCTCGGTTTGTTTTATCTCGTATCTGCAATTCCCCAATATATTGTTCTAATAGATTAGCCTCGCTTTTACCAAGATAATGCAAAAGTTCTGCCTGCTTTCTTATTTTTTGTGCTACAATTTCTGTCCACACACAGTCCTTAATTTCTTGCGGCCAAATAATTTGCTTTCTAATCTTTGCACTTGTATCATGACTTCCATAGTAAGAAACCAATTCACCAAATGGATTCCTTTTTTCATCACAAAATACTACTTTGATTTTCCTTTTGGATAACTCGCATAACAAGCTTGTTGTCATAGAAACAGCCGTAGACTCTATTAATAACAATGATATTTCACTAAGATGAATTTTAGTTGTGATTTCTGATCGTACAACAATATAGTCAAGTTTTAAATCTAGTTTCGCGCAACTAGAAATCACAACCGTTCTCCAACTCAAACTTAGACCTCTCTGAGTAGGTCTACTTTTCTTTCAAAAAGTCCTGTTGCTGATTGGTGAATCATATGTATTGAATCTATTTTTGAAATATCCTTTGAAATAAGCATTTTCCCAGAAATTGTAGATCCACCAATTATTTTTAGATCGGCCCCTAGGTTTGCACATTTAGTTAATTGAATAACCTGTCCTAAAATATAACATTGATCCTCAATAACACGTTCTACAAAATCATCTTTGTACCCAATCAATTTTTTTCCCTGGCAATTTGGTTGATATTGATAAATTGAATTATTTAATTTGTGTACTAACTCCTCATATAGTTGAATATTATCTTCTCTTGTAATTCCATCATAGCAAGTAATTTTAAATACTTTCTTTGCCTCCTTATTTCGATCAAGGTAATTATATATCTTTTTTGTATAATTGTAGAATTTCTCATCAATACATAATTGAACAGCTCCACGAACTAGTAGTGAATTTCCTGACCTTCCAGTCAAATGAGTTGGAAATCCATTAATCTTTATTAAAGACTGCATTTTTATTTTTTTCTCGATAATTACTGGTTTTTTTAGTCCCAATTGATTTATACAATAAATAACTAATCCATCACCTGATGATTCAATTACGGATTTTAAATAAAGTGGAACGTTTTCAATTGTTCTTACTCTATTCTTTTTTACTTCGTGCTCAACTAAGAAAAAATAGGTTCCAGCAACTTTTTCATATCCTCCATACTTGGTAACATCTTTCATTCTTGGATCGCCTCCTTTAAGAGGTATATAACCATACCCGTTTCTACAAGCTTCTTTACTTTTCAAAGTCTGATTAAACAATCCCCCCTTTGCTTCAAAAGAAGCTCTGGTATAAAGAATGTCATTCTTATACATTACCTTTTTAACATGGCTAATTGACTGCCCATTTTCTGCTATCCATGCAACTTTTCCATATCTCTCAACTTTAAAATCATACATTCTTCTGATATTGTAAGTTTGCGGAACTTTCTGTTGGAAGAAATTGAGTGGACTGCTCGTGAATTTGGTATGATACACATTTCCAACCACAATATTTAAAAATGCATCTTTTGCATGATGATAATCATTCACATCACGTACTTTGACCAAATCAAATTGTCTTCTAAACTCAGATACATTACCTGCCTTAACATATACAACTGCGGTCTTATCAAATTGTTGCTTAAACAATTCTGCTGCTGCTTTTGTTGATTGTCTTGTCTCAACCAATTGTCTTGCAATGAAATCAGATAATTCTCCCACTGTAAATGGAGTATTTCTTATAAGGCGTTTATATTTCCTTTCTGAAATAAAATTTTGTTTAAATAGCATCGTCCAATACGGATATTGATTTGACTGAATACTACTATTAAGAGGATACTCATCTGTCTTTATTGCATTACACGTTCTACATACAAGTACACGGTTATCTAAACTATCATCCTTAACCTTTGACTGCGGATAGATGTGATCAACATCATATTTATTCGCATCAAAAAGATCTGATAGTTCAATTCTCTTACCACAGTACATACATCTACCCTTTTGGTTATAATATAGGTATAGGCGATCTCTTCTGAAGTCTTGCTCTGTACAATTTGATAATTCATTCGCCCAATCTCGCTCTTCGTTCTTACACGCTTTATATAATTCAATGAGTTGATTTTTTCTAGATTCCTTTCTAGTTGGCTTTTCTTCTGCTCCCCTTGCCATTTCAATAAAGATTTTTTCTGGTTCCGCACCCATTACTTTATATAACTCATCCATTATAAGAACAGTTTGCCATAGTTGATGCTTCACTGCTGGAGATACATATAAGTCTTTGACCATATCATACGTGATTTTGCCTGTCGTTTTCTCACTTCTATTTAACTCTGCTATTTCGTCTGAGTAAGTGAAATTTGAACTGAGTAATTGCATGAAATTATAGGTTGTATCACGAAGGGCCTGAATAATTGACTGACATTCTCCCGTTTCTTTATCTGCACCAACAACGTCTACAAGTAATTCTCTAGAGAAGTTACCCCAACTTGAGTATTTAAGCTTTTTAATCTGCGTAATTTGATCTTGGGATAATTGATTTCCGTACACTTTCTTGATTTTATTGATAAGGATTTTCTTGTCTTCTCCGTATAATAGAATCCATTTGATTATTTCTTCAACCATTTCTACCGTAGAATATTTGCTAAGATCAAGACCGACTTTTGTCGAGAAATCAATATAAGAGCTCATAGATGCTTTAAAGTCTCCGTCAAATCCAGACACTTCTTCCGTTTTGTCCATAATTCCTTCTCTTACAAGGTAATTAGTAAATTGTTTTCTCGTCACTTTTCTTTGTTTTAGAAACAAATCTTTGTAGATTTTTATCTTTACGTCCTGCGAGATTTTATCCTGCCCTATTCGTACATTATTTAATTCATTGAGAACCATAAATTCACTATATAATAAGGAATTTTTGGGTATTACATCGGCTCCTATAATATAGGTACACTTATTTGTCATTCGCGTAATAAATTTTTCTGCTGATAACTCAATATCCACTACATCCTCAAAATTCCAAGGATATATTTTCTCTTTTTTGTTTTTAACAATCCAACAATTGCCCGTTCCTAAGTGAGCATCATTAAGAGGTCCTACATAATAAGGAATTCTAAACTCAAAAATTTTCAGTACTTTATCCGCAATTGATAAACCATCCTTTTCCTTGGCACCAAGAACCGGATAATTTTTTTGTGCATTCTCTAAAATCTTAGCTAACTCTGTCTTATGAACCTGATAAGGAATAACCCCATTATCTTTTACAATCTGCTTTGGTAATAACATTGACAGGCTTAACTTCTCTATAATTCCTTGATATTCGCCATCAATTTCGTATTTTGACAATATATTTAGAACATACTTATTGAAATCTTCCTATGAACATTTCTTCTCAATATACTGTTTTTTCCTATTTTTGATAGTCATTCCAATATAGGATGGATAATTGCAAATTGATTTATCCGAAACTTTGAAAACCTCATCATATTTAGCTGGGCAATATTTTTTAATCATTTCCTTTAGTACAATTAAGTCTTTTTCATGCTCTGTATATTTAGCCACTTTTGCAAATGATAGGTATCTTTCGCTCCCTAGAATTTCTGACAAAACTGCCCAATCATAGATTGCCTTTAACTTTTCAATCAAGAACATGTTCTCGCCCAGATTGGCTTCTAGATCATCTACCATTTGCTCATATCCAGCATCTGAAAAGCAAATGGAATTTTTTTCCAATTCCGCATAATCATCATTAGCAAAAATTGTGCTGATTTTTTCAGTACACCCCGCTATCAAACCTAAAATCGCAATTAAGGATTTATTCTCTTTTTCTACCGCAAATAGCTTAACGAGTTCTTTTTTCTTAACGCTTCTAGCAATTTTTTTGCTCTTCAAAAGATTCTCAACTGCCTGAATATCCTGTGTCTCAATTTCTATTTCAAATTCATCAAGTAAGTACTGTTTCAAGTCAAAATAAACGTTCTCAAACGACGCTACACTCTCTATATTTGAACCCTCAAACAAGAAATGCCCTCTGTGCTTTATGATATGATGAATCGCAAGATAGAATAATCGAATATCATATTCTCTTTTTCCTTCTATCAAAGCTTTTCTTAAATGAAAAATAGTTGGAAATTTTTTGTGAAATTCTTTATCTGTATAATTGTCATCAAAAAACAATGTGTTTTTCTGTTGTTCTGATTTATCTTCAACGTAATACTTACTGTCTTGCATTCTTTGATAGAATCCAGGATCTTTAATAGATATTACTTCTGCAAATAATTCTTGAAGCCACTTAATTCTTTGCACTTTTCGTTGTAATCTTCTTCTAGAAGAACGAAAAACTCTTCTTTCCGCAGCAGGACTAGCCGCTTCAAATAAACGAATTCCCCATAGTGACTTTCCTTTTTTTCGGATAATATTGTAATTTTCATCTGTTACTGCCCAACCAACTGAATCTGTTCCAATGTCCAATCCTACATAGTACTTACTAGCGTTATCCATCCCTTTTCCCTCTCTTACCATTGATATTCTCATTATAAAAAAATGATTGACAAATATTGTTCGTTTCGATATTATGATATTAATCTCGACTACCATAAGAGATTACACCATAAGTTCAAATAAAAATTTATTCAAATCGCCTTCGGGTCCACATTGTGTGGTATTAAACTTGCTAATGCAAGTTTTTTTTATTGCCTAGAATTTTCTACCCCTCACCATACCCCTCAACTGCTCTTTTAAGTTCACAAATAACATCTTCCTTCAACCGTTCTGGCCTTATTACCTGGAATCGATTTGCATATTGCATGAACCAGCCAACAAGTGTTACGGTATCGGATTTTTTAAAATTTGCCCTACATTTTCCATTCTCTAATTCCCTTACGTTTACCTTAGAACCCGCAAAATCATATAGAATATGATTATTTGTAGTATTCGGCTCGTACTCCACTTCAATTCGAATCTCTTTACCCGAGAAACATAGTACGCTTCTCTCTATATAATCCTGAATGAATAATTCTGGATTCACTCCAACCTTATCTTCTGCAGGTACTTCTTTCTCTTTTGAAATCGTTAGATTAACAATACGATCCAGACGATAGTTGGTTAATCCGTCGTGATGGTCATGTGCTCCAATAAGATAGTAATTATTTCCAGCCCAATAGATTGCATATAAGCTAAGTTGATATATATGCCCCTCTCGCTTGATTACCTTTTTGAGATTGTTTAGAAGTTCTGTGTATTGAAATTCAATTTTGTAACCCGTATATATTGCTTCAAGCATTGTCTCAATGGACTCACAAACTTTGGCATCTTCCACATAGTGCATACTTTTAGGATTGATTAGGTGCGCAAATCGACTCCGTCCACGATTACTCGTAAGCGCTAATAATTTTGCATGCATATTGGCTGCATCCATAGAAGATACACATTTAGCCTGATGTATAGTGTCCATCATAATCTTGATTTCCCAATCATCAAAGGCATGTTTCTCTAGGTACCAACCTTTTTTACGATCACCACATTGTTTGATTCGATATCCACAACTCCCGAGCAAAGTGATATCGCGATAGATCGATCTGCGATTGACTTGCTCTAAATCATATTCTCGATTTAATCGTTCCACAATTTGTGCCGCATTGACAGGGCTTTTGGCGTCTGTTGTCTCAAGAATCTGTAGAACCCGTATCAACTTCTCTTTTCGCTCAACAGCCATAGCTATTGCCCTGCCTTTCTAAAATTTAATAATTAAATCGCTAATGCACTACCTATTTTCCCTAGTACGTCTAAGTACTTAAGAATTAATTCTGTTAATATAGCAGCATCTTTATCTGGCAAATTAATTCTATTTGCAAATTCCGAAATGAAAGTATTCTCTTTGCCATCGTACGTGCCATCTGCATACGCTAATCCTAATATTTCAAGAAATACTATTTTTTTTATTTTTAAATCAGATTTTGAATATATTTCATATACTTCCTCTAATGGAATAACATTGTTCATATCAAATATGTTTATTTCCATTTCCTTACAATATTCTCTTATCATAACCTCTTCTTGATTATCTAACACACCATTTGCTTTTGCAGTATGTACACTTAAACTAATAAACGCGTTCTTCTCATTTTTTGCTAATTCATTTAATAGCATTGTTCGCCCTCCTCTATTATGCTGCATCCTTCATATTATCAAGTAACTCTTTTGCTTTAGCGGTTGTTTCATATATCTCACTGCTATTAACAGTATTTATTCCATCTTCATCATCACTCTTAAGTACTAGTTTGACTTGACACATCGCATACAAAAGTCCCACAAGAAGAACCATATTCTCTGTAACTTTTTTCTCTATCTCGCTAAACTCAGACCACATTGTTTTATTAGAAGTATTAACAATATGATCAAGGACCGTAAGTCTTTTTCTATATTGCGCTTCAACATTAGTTAATGACTCATTATAATTACTTGCTACTTCTGCTAATTCATTAAAATATGTAGTGATTTTTCCAACTTCTTCTTCTGTTCTTTTCGCTTGTAAATATGCTTCGTCCGCCTTGTCTGATAACTTTGAACCTGTAATATTAAAAATGACCCCTCCTACAAGTAATCCAATTCCTAAGGTAGCTCCGCCTAGGATTGTTGCACCCAATGCCATACCACCTCCTCCTGTAGCAATTGAACCTCCTCCAATTGCCGCAATTGTTGCATTTGTGGCTGCAACTCCACTAAGTGTAGATATTGCAGTTCCAGTAGACGCTGTCCCCAACGCCATAACTGCAGATGTCGTTACTCCTGCAGCTGCAAATCCACCTGCCGTTCCTGCTGCTGCTCCACCCATTCCACCGATCAATAATCCTGCCCCTGCTGAGATTTTTTTTAACTCTTCCGCCGTATATTCTGGTAGGTTAACTCCATTTATTGAATATTCTTTAAACTCTGGTCGTCCTTGGATCTTTTCAATAATACTAGAGAATTCGTTGAAGCTTTGTAAGATATGCAATTCTTGATTTCCTAGAATATCCATGATTTTTGTTGTTTGATCATTTCTCATTTCAAATTCTTTAATTGCAGATTCCTGTGTTAACTTTGCTAACTTCATGGTGTCGCTTGCACTTTTCATTTTGAATCCACCATGAATTCCTGAACCGACTCCTGCTGCACCTGCAATAGCAGCAATACCACCAATTATTAATGGTAAAGGCATAATTCATCCTCCTTTGTTTGACCGTAATTTATTACAGCTCTCATAATTTAATTTGTAATACTCTTCTAGTGAATATGTATCCTTAAAATATACGTGATAACTTTCATCTATATTACATAAGAGTGGTCGCTGTTCATAAATTGTACATTTGCTTCCTAATAAATAAATACACACACCGTCACCTCTATGTAATTCAGTATAAATCTCAGATTTATCCAAATTTCTACAACACTCACCACATTGATTGCATATAAACATTATCCAAATACCAATTTGCTCGATTTGTTACCCATAAACGAATCGAATTCACCTTCCCATGGAATTTTAATCCCTATCATTTCATATGTAGAAAGCAGTAACCCTTTAATTTCATTCTCGCTCTCACTTGCTCCAATTTTATTGGCTATCTCATTATACTTTTGAGTTTCCTCTTTGAATTTTTTAATATCAAGATCCGCTAATTTTGCAACTAATTCATCAAAAATATCTGCAAGCTCTTTATAGTTATTTACTTCAGAAGGTATTCTATTGAGTTGGTCTATGGTTCTATTCATTAGCTTACTTCTATCTAGAAAAATGAGAAGGCTACAAGAAATCAATCCACTTACAAGTGTCGAACAAAAAACTTGTACTATATCTCCAATAATAGGCGCTAAACCGATTGGTGTTTTTCCAATTAATTCTCCAACAGCTGTCCCAACTAAGACACTAGCACCTGTTGCAATAATAACCGTAGAAGTTTTTATCCTATCTCCAATTAGGTAATTATCTGGATTAAATAGAATAACTTTACTTGCTTGAATAACAGATGCATAAATTTGCCTTATATTACGTACTAGATTTTTAGAGGTGGTGAAAAATATGTTACAAATAGTTGTTGTTAAACTAGACAAAACTCCTGCTCCAAATCCATCTATAAATTTTGCTATTATTTCTTTATATTTCACCTTTGCACTTTCAACACCCTTTTCTATACCTTTCCCAATTTTTTCAAATAATTCTGAAAGTTCACATCCTGGTTTCATACCCTTCAATTCATCTTTAGTAGTAAACCAAATCTCTGCAAATATAAATCCCATAGCTTGCCTTGCACCCATCTGCAAACCTCTTGTACTAGCAGCTCTCGCTGTATCAACAGCAAATTTTTTACTTGTATAATATTCTCTATTTATTTTACTATTGTATGCCTTACGTGCTTTTATGTTTTCAGTGCGCATCTTATCAGGATCTATTTGTTCAAGTTTTTCTAGTTTATTTAATTCTTGACGTTCCTTTTCTGTTAAAGATTTTTGATTCTTTAATTGCTTAATCCGACTTTGTCTTTCAGGTCGTTCTTGTTCAAGTTTAACCAGATACTCATTTATCTCTTTATCCTGCATCGATCTGTTAATACTTCTATCTGTTGGTTTTAGATTGTCTTCACAATTGGCCAAATCAGTTCCGGACAGTCCTGCTAGAACTCTTCCTGGATCATTATGAATTTCTTTAGCTGCAATAACATGATCCAGATCAATATCCGCATTACGTGCAACTTTTTTTTCCGTATAAGAATCTCTCAATGATCCATTTTTCTTACTTTCACTCACTTTCCTATTTATTTCTATGTATCTTTTATCTTGATGATATTTTGACGAGCTATATTCACCTTTATTCTGATAATCAGATTTATTCATCTCACTTTTATATTTCAAATCAGTATCACCTTTCATGGCTCTAACATTATGAACTGTGTCTACATCTCCGCCATCTTGATCCTTAACAATGAAATCTAGAGCAAAAGATGCGATAAGGCTTTCTACTATTACACGTTCATATTCATTCCAAATACTTGTAAATACATTTTCTTCTGGTTCCACAACTTGTCCCTTCTTTAATTCACTGATAAAAATTGTATTCTCCATAAGTATCCCTTTCCGAATTGAACTGTGAAATTTGCTCTAGTGATTAGTACCTATTAATATTAACAAAAAATGAAAACAATCCTATCATTTAATAACCTACTGCCGTAGCACCGTACTCAGCTTGTTCTGCAGTAAAACCTTCAAATGTAAGTTGTTTTATTAATCCCTCTTTAGAAAAGGAAGTAAATTCTAAATAGGAATTCGCTTTTTTCTCAGCTTGCTCATTCCAATCAGCCCCACAATTATCAACTGCATAAGTTGCATCTTCTACCGTATACCCCTCAAATTCCAGTTGCTTAATTAATCCGCTATAAGAAAAAGACGTGAATGAAAGATACCTAATAGCAGCAGAAAGAGCATTTATTTGACCTAGCGTAACACCTGGCTTTTCTTCTATTGGTTCTTCTTCTGCTACTTTTTCCTGATCTTCAGTGACTTTAGGCTCTTCAACTTTAGGTTCCTCAACTTTAGGTTCTTCAACTTTAGGTTCTTCAATCTCAGTTGCTTCCTCAACTACTTTTTCATGTTCTTCAACCACATTTTTTTCGACCTCTTCTGTAGGTGCTTCAATAACGGTATCTACGTTTGGTTTAATGGCTGTTGTTTTTGGAGTTCCGCTAACTACAATTGAAACAATAAGCCAGAAAAAGAGAAAAACTGTTGAAACAATTAACCACACCACAAGAGAAATTGATGTAATAACTACTTTCTTAATAGTAGTAAAATCTTTTTTTGTGATCCACATAAGTACTATTCCTACAGGTGGTGTGAGAACTAATAGTAACCACATCAACCACTGTTTCTGATAAAGCTTTTCTTTTTCTTCCATGACTTTCCCTCACTTTTCTTTTGCAAAACCATTTAAGCCATATTGAACTCTTACAGGCCTTTTTACACGTTCCCATTATACCCAAACATCTGGTACTATATTGTCACATGTCTTGATTTTGTTATGTATTTCGAAAAGTTTCTGGCAAAGTCTCTACTAATTCTCCCCCATTTCTTCCCTCTGATGCACAATGACAAACCGATTCTTTCCTTCTTTTTTTGACTCATACATGGCAAGGTCTGCTACTTTGAGTAGTTCAGAAGGTGTAGTTGCAGCACCTGGGTACTTGGCCACTCCCATGCTTGCCGTTACATAGATGGTTTCATTTTCATAGACAAAATCCTTCATGATTTCGCGTCTGATGGCTTCCATAAAAGCACGAATCTCAGGAATTGTGCGCTTACTTAAGATCAAAAGTCCGATCTCATCGCCTCCCAATCTGCCGATGTAATCGCTTGGTCCAAGTAGTGCCTGTATGCGATTGGTCATGGTTACTAAGACATAGTCTCCTACAAAATGCCCCTTTTCATCATTGATGGTCTTAAAGTTGTCAATGTCTAGAAAGGCCACATAGAAGATATCGCCCGTTTCCTCTCTTGCTCGAACCAATAGACTGAGCTCTTCAATAAACTTTTTACGATTGAGGACATGGGTTAGACCGTCATAGTATGCTATTTTTTCAAGCTCAAGTTCACTGCTTCGAAGCATCTGATTGGTAGCTTCAAGTTCTATTTTGGCAAGCTTGGCTCTGTGATTATATTGGAAAAAAAGGTAAATAATAAACAGCATACCTGTATACGATATTGTACCAGGTAATGCTGCTTGATTTCCTGCAATTAATGAAAATACTACAGTTATGATAATTGAATACAGCGATAATAAAACCGCTACTACATAAGTAAATGTGCGATCTTTGAGTACGATAATCACGGTTAGAACTAATTGAATCTGTGCTACGACACCTTTAAAGACTGTATTGGCTAATTCAAATCCTAAGATTTGAATCGTCTCCTGCTTTGATGGTATGCCTCGAAGAGCTCTCGCAATCACCAGATAAATAACGCAGATTACTACGGTTGTTATAATGTCATACCAAAGTTTTGCTTTGCCAGAAGCACCTGCTTGTTGATTCAAATGCATTGTCATTCCCCCTAACATGAATGTTGAATCCTTCGCCTGCGACGATAGTACCATTATAACACCGTTACATTTGTTTTTGTATAGGAAAAATGACAAAAAGGGAAATATTAATACATTCCTTGGTGCATCTGCGAAATCGCTGGTATTAGTGCATTCATTGTAAGATGTACTAATACTAAAAGGATCAAAACCCCAATGACTGCAATGATTACTTTTTTAATTTTACTATTCATAACTTAATACCTCCGGTAGGGATGAAATGGTTGATTGGTAAACTGGAATGAAACTTGCTAAGAACGATATGACCACTGCTATTGCAAGCCATGTAAGGGCACCGGATAATGAAATCACGCTATCTAAATTGGTTAATAGGAATATTTGTCCAAAATAGTTGCCCGTTAGTATGGAGACGGGTATCGCAATTACAAATCCCACTAGCCAGCTAATCATACCTATACTTACGACTTCTAAGGAAATCATCTTGGCGATTTGCATTGTCTTAGCACCACATGCCTTCATGATTCCAACTTCTCTTTTTCTCTCTGAGATACTGATTGCAACAGCTGAGGCAATGCTTAGACCTCCTACGATAACCGCCAAAGCTGCCACAATACTTAAGAACGATAGGATAACTTTGAGATGTTCAACGAATGCATCTCTTAGTAATGCGATATTCCAGTTTTCTGAGATAATAATGCCCTCTTTTTGAAATACTTTCTCGATCTTACTCGAGAACACCAATGCTTCGTCCATGGTCATTGACTGTGTTGAAAGAAATAGATTCTTATTTCCTTGTTGGATAATCTGGTCATAATCTTCACGGTTCATATAGATACTTGGAAGTGGTGGCACTTCATTGACAATCCCTGCGATCGTAACAAGAACCGTTTGATTACCTATCTTCATTGGCAATTGCATTCCTGTCTGAATCCACTTTTCATCCTCCCATAATCCTTTGTTGATAACGACTTCGATTTCATCCTCACTTGACTTTGTTTGCTTAACATTTTGCTTAAAGTAATCAAAACGAATCATCTGACTGTCAGAAGATAACGCTCTAAGTAGATACGTACCCGAGTTGATTCCATTTGGGTTCTCAAAAGTTGCTCGATTTGCTTCATAGATCTCATAATCCTTAATCTGTGGCAGCTGCGCAATTGCTTGTTCTAAAGTCTGCTGCGAATGCTCTCCTTGCAATCGAAGGTCATAATCATAACGAAACGTCTTGCTTAATTGATTTGTTGTATTGTCTATTGAGGCACTGATATTGCGAGCACTCATGAATAACACTCCACCAGATGACAGGGCTAGTATAGCAAGAATCGTTCGCGACTTTTTACGAAAGACATTGGATACAATTAATTTGCTAAAAGTACCCATAACCCCACTTTTGCGGCTTTTGGATTCTCTCTTTTTATTCATTCTTGTTGCACTCGTATCATTGATACATTCTAGAATAGACTTCTGGCAGCTTCTATAAATTGGAATAAACGATGCCATTAGCGGGATTCCAATACCTGCCGCAATAAGTACGAGATAGACTTGCAGCGGTACAGAATAATCATAAATCTTAAAATTCAGAACACTTGCGGCAAAATCTGAATAGATTCCACCAAGTTTTAGTGATATTGGAATACTGATAAGGATTGCGAAGACACTGATAATCACTACATACGCAAGATACGGCAGCGCAATGTTCGCTAGACTTGCACCCATTGTCTTCATAATTCCAATTTGTTTGGTTTGCGTAGACATTATGAAATTCCATAGATTAATGATAATAATGCCTGCAATCACAAGTGAAATCATTGTAAATGTCTGTAAGAGAAAGATGAGTGACGATAATTGGTCAGCGTGTGGGTGTTTTCCTGGCTTTGGAATCTCATAACCTTTTACATCATATCCAGCTCTTTCTAATGTAGTACGTATTTCTTTGGCAAGATCCGTCATTTTTTCCTTGTCCATTCGGTTCTCATAACTTACAATATGCAGCTCATCAAACCACCCTTGATAACCAAGTGCCTTCATTCCCTCAAGTGTTAGAAATCCATAAGAGTACTTTTCCATGGATGCTGGCGAAAGTCCTGGGGCGTGGGTCAAGCCACTGAATTGAAGGACCTGCTCTTTTTGACCTGGAATCATAAGTGAAATCTGCTTCTTACCCTCTTCTTTAAGAAACGGCAGATTACTAAGGGAATCCCTTTCAAGTGCCACCTCCCCTATCGCACTTGGATACTTCCCTGATTCTAATGAAAATGTATCTACTTTTAATGCTTCAAAATCACAAATTCCATATAGATAGATGGTTCCATAGGTTCCATTTTCACGATTAATTCTTGCAAGAATCTTGGTTCTCGCTTCTAGCTCTAACGCCGGATACTGCTCTTGAATCAAGGAAATAGCATCTTCATCTAAATCCGGAATCTTCATAACAATGGAAGCTGGATTCGTATTCATGTAATTGGCATCCATTTCGCGTACTAGGATTTGATACGCCGATAATACAAAACCAATGGAGGTAATTGCAATAATGATTCCAAGTAGCGCAATGAGGGTTCTATTTAGATAGATGCGAAGTTCGCGAATAACTTTTTTATACGATATCTGCATAAGATTCCTCCTGACAAACAAGTTGACCATCTGCGATTTGAATCACCTGATCACAGCGATTTGCTAGTTCATTGTTATGTGTCACCATAATGATATTTTTATTCTCAGCTACGAGTTGCTTAAGTAATGCAAAGACAGCTTCTGAAGTATTCGTATCTAAATTCCCAGTTGGCTCATCTGCAAAAATGAGGTCTGGATCATTGGCTAGCGCTCTTGCAATGGCAACCCTCTGTTGTTCTCCACCAGACAGTGCCGATGGGTATTTGTTCTTATGATCAAACATTCCTACTTTCTCAAGTAGCTCGATTGCCCGCTCTTTTCGCTTGGCCTTTGGAATCTTTTTGACAAAATCCATTGGCATGATTATGTTCTCAAGTACCGTCAGCGTTGGCATCAATTGAAAAAACTGAAAGACAAATCCTATATTCTCGCCTCGAAACTGTGTTAACTGAGCAAGTTTGAGTTGATTAATGATATTTCCATTAATAATAATCTGCCCCTGTGTTGGTTGATCAATACCTCTTAACATGTTGAGTAGTGTTGATTTTCCACTTCCTGACTTACCAATAATTGCAGTCAGTTTTGCCTTTTCAATCTCTAGATCAATTCCCTTTAATGCCCAAAATTCCTTTTCTCCTGTTTGATACATTTTCTTCACATTCTTAAGTTGAATCACCATTTTGCTTACCTCTTTCTTTGTTTGCTTTCTTTAGTTTGCTTTCGACTGACTAATCAGTCATTAAATTAGTTGTTTTTTTGGAGTAGTTCTTTAATGAATTAAAAGTCCCTACTCCGTTATTCCTTGTTATCTATTTAAACCCTGATCAATCAGTGGGTTAATCATTGTTTCCCTTGTAAATACGAGTGAATCATAATCGGATGAGAGTGCATAGGTTAGGATTGCTCCATGTAGTAAAATCCACAAGGCTCTTGCTGATTCCTTTGGCCTAGCAACCTTCTTTTGCTCATAATACTTCTCGTACACATGCTCCTGATGCAAAAAGAACTGGCTGATTTTGTCATTGCAAAGCGTTGAAATGTCTGGCTGAATCATAATACTAATAAGAACTCGCCACTCATCATTTTTATCCTTTAATTGTATGAAAAGATGATCTAACAATAGGTGCAAATCTAGTGCTTCATAATTCTGAGGTGGCATAGATTCTGTAATCTCTCGAAAAAAAATGTCAATAATCTGACTCAGCAATTCTTCCTTACTTGCAAAATAATTATACATCAACCCCGAGGCAACCCCTGCTTCCTTGGCAATCAAACTTGTAGATGTCGCATGATAGCCTCTTGTAGAAAACAATTTCAGCGCAGCCTTAATAATATTACTTCGGCTTCGTTCTCTAATCTCTTCATTCTTCTCTTTTGAACGTGGCATCTACGCACCTCCTTTTCATTTTTTGTTAATTGACTAATCACTCATTAATAAAAAGATACCCCTTTTCGTTCTCCTTGTCAAGAGTGATTTACAAACTTTATGGTATGAAACAAATTGATTAGTTCACCCTCTTTCGCTATAATAATTCTATTGTATCTAAGAAAGGTGGCTGTAAAATGAATATTATCAAAGTCCTTGAAGCCAATAAAACAAACTATATGGACCTCTTGCTCATTGCGGACGAGTCGGTTGATATGATTGAAAAGTATCTCTATCGTGGTGATTTATTTGCCCTTTATGAAGATACAATCTTACGATCACTCTGTGTTGTCACAAAAGAAGAAACCGGCGAATACGAACTCAAGAATCTCGTTACTGTACCCGAGTATGAAGGGAACGGATATGCCAAGATTCTCATCGACTATGTTGCTACGAATTTCCTTGAATCTGGCAAACGTCTCCTAGTTGGAACTGGTGATTGCCCTTGGATTCTTCGATTTTATGAGAACTGTGGATTTACTCGTTCCCATGTCGTTCCCAACTTTTTCATAGACAATTATGACCATATTATGTATGATGATGGAATCCAATTAATTGATATGATTTATTTAAAGAGAGAATTATAATTCGTGAGGGGAAAATGAAAATGAAAAAAAGTAAGTGGTTATTATTGTTGGCACTAATTAGTGCAACTTTGATGTGTGCGTGTGGCAATAAAGATGTGGAAGAAGCTCCAGTGCCGGAAGCTCGTGTTATCAATCAGGTGGAAGAATCAGCAAACGATGTTGTCGTATCCGACGCTTCTGTGTCAGCGAATGCACAGACAGTTGAGACTACTAAAACGACAAGCACGATTGACTATAGTTGCTATGATGACCTTATTAAGAATGTAACCGATGGAATTAAGAAAGGCTTAACTCAAGAGGATGCAGAAAGTCTTGATATTTCCTCTGTTTTTTGTTATGAACCGACTTCGGTTGAGACTAGAGGATATCTAAGACGAGACCTCGATGGGGATGGAATAGAGGAACTCATTCTAGGTGATAGCGGTCAAAATGATGACGACGACATAATTTATGATATCTATACAATCAAAGATGGTGAAATGGTTCATACCCTTATGGGATGGGAACGAAATTACTATTTTCTTTGTACTAATGGGACTCTAGCCAATGTCGCTTCTGGTGGTGCTTCACTATATGGCACTCGTTACTATACTTACACCGGTCAGATAATCACTGCGGAAACAACGGATGGTCTAATTGAAAGTGTTACTTATGATGGTGATCGAGATTCCAATAATCCATGGTTTTATTGTTCTACCAAGGATTATAACCAGGACGCAGAACCAATTACAGAGGAAAGAGCCAACGAAATCATGAACTCCTATGTATATGAAACATTAGAGTTTATAACCTTTCAATAAGAATTGGAGGTTTTTGAATGACAATTACATCATTGTTTTTATTTATATCTTTTATATTTATAGGTATCGTATTCATCGGCGTTGGAATCTTCTTTCAAGCACTCCTTCGCTCTAAAATAAATCAATACTCTATTCATTCAACTGCCATCGTTAGGAAAAAGTTGATTCCAAAAGGTTGCCAACTTGAATACACTTATAATGGTGAAACCTATCAAGTAAATACTTATGTTGATAATGTACCTAGTCGATATCACGTTGATGATTCTGTTGAGATTGCAATTAATCCCCAAAAACCAGATGAATTCATTCTGAACAGTTACTCACCTTTGAAAGCCGTTTCTTACGTTTGCTTTCTCCTTGGAGTCCTCAACATCTTGATCCCTATCTTTGTAATTATTGCTTTATATATAATTCATTCTAGACAATAATTCATAGGTTATATCGCTTGGCACCAAACCCAAACAAACTCTACGGATGTATATGAAAATAAACGATATGCTGTTTCGCGTAAAGACAGTGATGACTTGATCGGAATGGTTGGTATGGGTATGCCACTGAGGCACTTGTGGCCTTGTTTGATTGGTACATGGAAGTATCTGATCTTGACTATTGATTGTAATAATGAATCTTCTTGTAGCGTTACAAAAAAGGCAATATTCCGTTGTTATTTTTTAATTACATAAATCATATTTAAGAAGAAAGTCTTTTGGTATCATTATTTCTGGACGCTCAATATCAATTCCCATAAAATCTTTATCACCAGTAATTAAAATATCCACATCTGCAATGATTGCCGTATACAAAACCATATAGTCTTTGTCATCTCTTATACTAAAAAGTGGAACACCCTCATATGATTTTGGTGAATATGTCAATTCAAATGACAACGCGGTTAAGAATTTCTCTATTGCACTAATCTTATCAGGGAATTTTCTATTTACAACCATTATTAGCTCATCTACAACATATGTTGATAATACTAAATTATATTCTTCTGCAGAAATTTCAATTATACGACTCAAATCCTTACTTTGAAATAAAATGGCAGAAATCAAAACATTTGTATCTAACATAATTCTCATAGAAACTTCCCCTTTATTCCTGCCTTAACAGTTTTACAAGCTGAATTACATCTTCTTCTGTTTCAATTCCTAATTTTCTTGCTTCTCCATTAAAAGCCTCTTGAACTTCTAGCAAAGCTATTTTCGTAGAATTTTCCATTACAATGCGACCATTTTCTTCTAAAAAAATTACTTTATCACCTTCCTTCAAGTTTAATTTTTTTCTTACTTGAATAGGGATTGTTATTTGTCCTTTTGAAGTAATTTTTGCGAGTTCCATAATTATCCACTCCTTTCGAACTTACATTTTCCTTACTTTCCTTACTTATAGTATAATCTTTATTTGTAAGGGAATCAACCTCATATAATTTTTTTGGCTCTTTTTTTCATACGCCATTAAGGTCTTCTCTTTCATTTCAATGTAACAATTCTTGCGACTATTTTATGATTGTATCGTAAATTAGTCGCAAGATGAAAAGAAAAAGTCCTATGTATGTATAAAGAGCTCTAGAAGATACAATAGAAAAAACAGAAAAAAGCTTTAAGGAAATTCTGGTAACGACGATCCAGTATTGTAAACCGAACTAAAAATGTCCATGTCCCTATGATTTTGGGGACATGGACATAAACTATTTTATTATGCATTCACTCTTTTAAAATTCTTCTTGCCTCTCTTTAGGATGACTCCGTCTCCTTCTAAAATTGCTTTTGCAAATACTGCTTTGATATCCGTTACTTTATCCTGATCTAGCGTTACACCGCCTTGTTCTACCGCTCTTCTTGCTTCGGATTTAGAAGCCACAAGGTCTGCTTTCACAAGCATGGTTAAGATATCGATTTCCCCATTCTCAAAATCTTCATCGCCTAATGTAACCGTTGGCATATTATCCGCATTACCAGATGAGAACAGTGCTCTTGCACTTTCTTTTGCTGCAATCGCTTCTTCTTCGCCGTGTACAAGCTTAGTTAATTCAAACGCAAGGATTTCTTTCGCTTCATTAAGCTGACTTCCTTCCCAGGCCTCCATGGTTTCGATCTCTTCGATTGGCAAGAATGTAAGCATTTTGAGACATTTTAGTACGTCTGCATCTGCGACATTTCTCCAGTATTGGAAGAATTCAAATGGGGATGTTTTTGCTGGATCAAGCCACACAGCACCGTTTTGCGTTTTACCCATTTTCTTTCCTTCTGAATTCAGAAGTAGGGTGATGGTCATTGCATATGCATCTTTTCCCAATTTTCTACGGATAAGCTCTGTTCCACCAAGCATATTGCTCCATTGATCGTCTCCACCAAATTGCATATTACAGCCATATTTTTGGAATAATGCATAGAAATCATAGCTTTGCATAATCATGTAATTAAACTCAAGAAAGGTTAGCCCTTTCTCCATTCTCTGTTTGTAACAATCTGCTGCTAGCATACGATTTACACTAAAGCAAGATCCAACTTCACGAAGTACCTCCACGTAATTAAGCTCTAAAAGCCAATCCGCATTGTTTACCATCAAAGCTTTATCCTCTGAAAAGTCGATGAACTTACTCATCTGCTGTTTGAAACACTCGCAGTTGTGATCAATTTGTTCCTTGGTCATCATGGAACGCATGTCATTACGACCTGACGGGTCACCAATCATAGCCGTTGCCCCACCAATTAAAGCAATTGGCTTATTCCCTGCCATCTGCAATCTCTTCATCAGGCAAAGTGCCATAAAGTGACCTACATGAAGGCTATCTGCTGTTGGATCAAAACCAATATAAAACGTAGCCTTTCCCTGATTTACTAATTCTTTAATCTCTTCCTCATCTGTCAATTGCGCAAGCAGACCTCTTCTCTTTAATTCTTCAAATACTGTCATTGTTCTCATTCCTTTCTTTCGTTTCCATGAAAAACTCTTTGAATAAAAAAATCCCCGTCCTAATCAAAGGACGAGGAATGCTCTCGTGTTACCACCTTACTTCACAGATTACTCGCATAATCTGCCTTCACAGGTACCGAATGATACCCTCGTGGGATAACGTGCACGAATCCGTTGTAGCCTACTCAGGTTTCCCTTTTTGGTACAAAGCTCAAGGATGTATTCCTAATAAGTATTCCACGCACCTCTCATCCACCGGTTACTTTCTGTTTGGTCTGCCTTATTAGTACTTGTTCCCATCAACGCCTATACGATATTGCTTTAATAACATGAATTGTACTGATTCTTTGGATGGTTGTCAAGATAAAGTGATGCGAAATCGTTAATCAAAACTCACAAGTTCAGCACTTGTCACAATCTGACGTTCACCAATTGAGTATTTATTTAACTTAAAAGTTCCTTCACCTGAATCGCCTGATAACATTACTTTGGCAAACTCTGTATTCGATATTACAATTACATTTTCATTTTGAAAATCTGTAAATACAGGCATTCTGCCAAGAGAGTCATAGTCAAGTGAGATCATATATGCTTCGCCATCTCCTGCATTTTCAAATGTATATGTACCCGAAACTACCAATTCACCTGAGAATTCAACATTTGTAACATAGTCTCCATCTCTTTGTACGCTCTCAACTACAAAATCGCCATAACTCTGCCCCACTTCAACAGCTACTTTATCCACTAAAAGACTATTAATATCTGGTTTCTCCTGTGTTGCAGATGCTTCTTGTTCTGTCTCAACTGTTTGATCACTATTCTCAGAAACGACTTCATTCTCAACTTCTGCCTCCTGTGTTTGCTTCTTGCATCCAACAAACAAAGCACTTAATGCCGTAATCACAAGGATTCCTTTTACAATTCTTTTTACTTTTTTCATTCTCACGATAATCTCCTCTTTTCACAGATGTCTCTTTTCTTATCAAGCATAACAAGAGTATTTTCATTTTGCAAGGGTTAAAACCATTGATGTTCTCTCCCTTGCACATACTTTCTCCTATGCTGGAATGATTTCTAACCAATAACCATCTGGATCTGCTATAAAATAAATACCCATCTCTTTATTCTCATAGCAAATGCAGGCCATTTCTTCGTGCAACTTATGTGCGCCCTCAAAATCATCCGTGTGAAATGCAAGATGAAACTCACAATCTCCTAGATTATATGGTCTGTCCCAATCACGTAGCCAGGTTAACTCGACCTCAAAATCCGAATGATCATTTCCTAAGAACGCAATGATAAAGGACCCATCTGCCGCCACATTTCTTCTTTTTTCCTTTAATCCCAAAGCTTTTTGATAAAACGCAAGGGATATTTCTAAATCTCTAACATTGTAGTTTTCATGTACTAATTTAAATTGCATGATATTCCTCCTTTATTTTAGAACCTTCAATCAACTACTCGCAGTACTCCCCTCTATTCTATCCCCAAAGTCCCCTTTCGTCCATCGTATAAATACCTAAACCACTACGCCGATTTATTGTTTCTCGATAAATAATTATTGACAAACAGATTTTGACGTGTTAGATTTTGTAAAAAGAGGGGGAAATAACAATGACTAAACTAAAAGATTTTTTTATCAAATTAGGCGGGCAACTAAAGAGTAGCCTGACACGATTTCCAGAGACACTGGCGGTAGCCTATTTGCTGGCGATCTTGTGGATTATTTTAAACAATATTGATCAGTATTCTCCTACCTATGAGTCTTCATCTGCATATGATCAACTATTGAAGGTTATTCTCATGCTTGCAATCGCTCTTCCCTATACAGCAGTGATTAAACTTTTGACCGAGTACTATTTAAAGGGTAATCTCTTTCGCATTCTAGGCGATTCGATTGTTCTAATTTCTGTCATTATTGGTTCTATTTTATTGCCAGACAAATTAGCGGAACGAGAAATTTTGCTCATTGTTATTCTGATTGCACTTGGCTACTTAGGATTTATTATAATGCCGTATCTACTCAAGCGGATATCTTTCCCAATCTATGTACTAAAAATAGCAACCACCTTTTTTATTACAATTCTGTATTCTTTGGTTCTTTACCTTGGTACGATTTCCATTGTATTTGCACTTGAACAACTTTTCGATCTAAATGTCTCTTATACGTTATATACTGACATCTGGATTTTCATAGCGGGATTTTTCAGTGTTACGTTTTTTCTAGGAAATGTCCCTGCCAAAGATGCTCTTTTTGATCTAACGAATTACACCAAAATCTATCGCTATTTATTTACGATTATTATCATTCCACTACTGGGAATCTTTACGGTAATTCTATATGCTTATTTTGTCAAAATCTTAATTGGTGGCGAATTACCAAAGGGCGTTATTGCGTCATTAGTATTGTGGTATGGCCTCATAAGTGGTGTCATTTTGTTCTTTGTACAACCACTCCTTGAATCGAATCTGATTGCACGATGGTTTCGAAGACTTTATCCCTTCGCACTGATGATTCCAGTTGGCATGATGTTCTATTCATTATACCTTCGTATCGCCCAGTATGGCATTACTCCACCTCGCTACTACAGTGTTCTTGCTGGAATTTGGATTCTAGGAACACTCGTGTACACCATCGCTCACAAGAAATTCATACCTCAGATACTCGTACTTTATGGTATGATCTTACTTTTTATATCTGTTGTTGGCCCACTAGATGCCTATAAGATGACAATGAGAGATCAAAGTAGTCGCTTTACAAAGCTACTAACAACGTTTGATATGCTAGACGAAGATGGCATGATCCAACCAAATAGTAGTCTCTCAGAGGATGAGCAAAAAGAAGTTTTAAGCTATATTCACTATGCAGAGGATATTGAGTGCTTAACGTTACTCAAACCTGTACCTAAACATTACAGCTATAAAACCACCAAAGAAATCCTTGGTTTTGAAGATGATTTTTCTTATGATTATGATAATACTTCCAGAGAGTATTACTATTACAGTTATTATTTCGATGCATCTTCCATCATCGACATTACAGGATATGACCGTATGACTTGCTTGAGAAACGACGATAATGCACCTAGCCAATACTCGTCTAGTATCGATAACACAACAAATACCCTTTCCATCTATCAAGACGATGTGCTTTTAATCGACGTTGATCTCAAAGAATGGGAATCAAAGTTAGAAAAATACAAACAGTCTGACAAGTCAATTGCTACGCAAGATGCCTATCTAGTCGCAGAGAATGAACAGGTTCGCCTCAAACTATTCCTTGATTACTACGAGTACACTTACAATACCGCAACGGATACTTATGAAGATCCTACGTATCGTTTCTATATGTTTATTGGAGATAAATAGCAAAACTACGAAAAGACCCTAATCGGGTCTTTTCATTGCGATTGGCTTCAAAATTGGATGATTCGTATACCAAATCAATTTTCCTTTAATATCCCTTCGATAAACATAGGGCTCAATCCAATATCTAGAATCAAAGCTTTCTTCTCGGTTATCACCTAATACAAAATAACCTTCTTCTGGAACTTCAAATCGACGCAGGATTACACCCTCAATACTCGTTCTATAACCCTGAGGTAAGTAATCCTCTACTAAAAGCTGATTGTCAACATAGACGCAACCATCTTTAATAATCACTTCTTCCCCTGGAAGTCCAACAACACGCTTGCCAACTCCCCTGCCAATTTCCTCCTGATCAAATATAATAATATCTCCACGTTTTGGATTCCCTGTCATATATGGCCACTTGCTTACAATTCCAAATCCTCCAGTTTCCAAAAGAGGTTCCATCGACCCAGAACTAAAATATCCAATTCCATGGGTCAAAAATAAAATTTCCATCACAACGATAAAGCTGACAAATATGCCAACTGCTTTTAGCGATATTCTTTTTTTACTAAATCCCTTAACATCTTGTCCCCACGCATCCATAATCAACTTTATTTTTCCCTTACAATCAATACCCTCATCTTATTTTACCCTTTGATTATACCAAACACAGCTACTTCTGTTAAACACTTTCTAGTTTACTGTATGATCCAATTTTTAAGAATATCTGTTTACAAACATTCCCCTATCATTTAATATAAAAAAGATTAATTTAATGGGGGAAATGAATATGAAACAAAATAAAAGATTACTATTAATACTACTTACACTACTAATACTCTTCTTATTGGTCGGGTGCAATCAGCATAAGGGGACCGACGGCAGGTATGTAGACACACAGGAAGAATTTTTTGATATTATCTTTTCAGAACTTAAAGCAGGTGAATCCTATACCACGATTTACACCACCTTTGATCCAAATGATGTCAAACTTGATTATACCTATTTAAACACCTTAGCAAAACAAGAAGGTGAATATTTTGCTGAGAACCTTCCTCGTTTTAGCTATGAAACTAAGAAATCAGGACGTAACTATAAAGTTAACGTTATGATGGGATCTGTGTTTGTCCCAAGTCCTTCAAAGACAAGATTAATGCAAGAATTAGTGAGAAAATTGGCGAAAGACAGTAAAGGCCTAAGTACTTACGAAAAAGTAAAATATGCCCATGATTATATTGTGCTTCACAGTGAACATGTTCCAGCAGGAGACGATGCATACCTTGTTCTTTGCGAAGGCAAAGCCAATTCACGTGGATCTTCTAGAGCATTTCAAGCTATTATGGAAGAAATGGAAATTCCATGCAAAATCTCAAATTATAGAAGCACTTATTGGAATATTGTTAACGTAGACGGACAATGGTATAACATCAGTTGCTATGATGACGATGGTGAAAACCAAATTGTAAACTATGATTATTTCTTAAAATCAAATAGAAATTGGATTATTCCAAACAATAACACACTCGTTTCTTCCTCCACTTATAACGCAACTGATCTAGAAAAACGCTATAACTATCCAAACTTTCTATTTTGGATTTACTTCAAAAGAGTATTTCTGATTGCCTTCGGAATTGCTTCCATCATAGGCCTTATTACCGCTTTTAGGCTTGTAGGCAAAAAACGCTTCGAGCAACGATTCGCCAGCAAAAAAAATTACCGTGACCGAAACACTAGCAACGAATACGTAAGCCCTTACGATAACCTAGACTGATAAACTCTTCTATACATAACCTACTTATTCTATACACTGCCAACAAAAAATAGACTCCATTCTCAGACCTTTTTGTCGCCATCGGTACTTAGTACAAGGCAAATCTTTGATTTGAATTGTGCTTACGTACCGCTATGGTGACAAACGAGTGCAAACGCGTCTGAGAGTGTGGCCTATTTTATGTTGGCTTCGTATGGAAGCGGTTTTTGGCTTCGTGCGGAAGCAGGTTAGGCATTACTTCTTTCATATCTCCAATTTACAAAAACTTTTCGAAACTCCAAACTCTTTTTCTCACTCAGTGGTACTTTGTGTGAAGAATCTAGTTGAACAATCTTTTTATCAGAGTAATTTACATGACTTAGATTAACCAAATATGCTCTGTGCACTGGATAGAAACCATAGTGTTCTAACTCTTTTCCAAGTAATCCAATTTGCTTTGTGATTTCAAATGATTCTTTCTGTGTATATATTTTTGAACCTCTTCCACTAGCCTCAAAATAAAGAATATCACTTATTTTGATTGGAAGCGTTTCACCTCTTTTTTTAGTAACCAAAATCTTTTTCTGGCCTTCTAAAATTTTACAAGCACTTCTGATTGCCTCTGATATTGCAGCGTCCCCTTCACTCTTACCAATATAGCGAAATGCATTTACTTTGTATCCTTCTTTCGATAATGCATCGAGCCCAGTTAAGAAAATAATTAATCCATCTTGACCACGCTCTCTGCACTTCGAAGCGACTTCAATTCCATTTCTTCCTGGCATATCGATGTCTAAGAAAATTAAGTGATAATACTTCTCGTCAACTAACAATTCTTCCCCATTCTTAAATTCACGAATCGTATAATCAAATAATGTGTGATTCATATACTTGTGAATAAATTGATGGACCCGCTGTCTGATGATTGGTTCATCATCCACAATCGCAATATTCACCTGTATACCCTCGCTTGCTTTTACTTCTCTTTCCTTCATGATTCCCTCTTTTCTATTTACTATCCCTTATGAAGAATGGAATGAACTTTTGCTACGGTTCTACTCTCTTGCTTATTCTGGTTTTTGACTCTTTCTCCTGATTTGTGTTATTCCGTAGAAAAAGCAGCCCCAAAGTTCTGCTTTTTGCTACCACTTTATCCAAAGAGTCGCCAAAACAAGCCAAGTAGTGTAGAACCGCAACATCCGTTCATAGGATCTCCCCCTTTGAAACGTTGCACTTACACATTCAGTTATATGTTAACCTTTACACAAATAAAAAAAGTACCAACCAGTTCCCCAACTGATTGATACTAAATTACCACTTCTATATTTAAATACAATGGGTTTTGCACCAACGCCTTTTTTGCTGTCACGACGTCGTTTTTATCACCTTTCATGCTCGTTTTTTTAGACAAATTCTCGAGCTATTTTTATCCATTTTTACTTTTTTTGTCCATTGTGTTTGGAATCGCAAGTCGCATATGAAACTCTTGATTTTCTGTTGAAATTTGGATAAGTCCATCATAGGATTCCACGCTATTCTTAATATTTTGAAGTCCAAATCCATGATGCTCTTTATCCTTCTTACGTGTTGTGATCTCTCCCTTTTCATATTGGACATCTCCTTTATATGGATTTGTGATATCCACATAAATTTGCGACTCATCGTAGCGTAGTATCAGTTCGATCCATTTCGTATCACAATCCTTTGTGTTTTCTACTGCATTCGATAATAGATTTGAAAAGATTGTGCATAAGTCATAGGTATCAATTTTACACTCAATGGGTATGTGCCCCTTAACTTTGAATTCAATCTGGTGTTGCTTTGCACTCTCTACAAACTTATTCACAATCGCATCCACCATATCATTTCCTGTTTGAACCACACTTGCGTTTCCTACAATGGTTTCTCCCATGCGATTCAAATATTCTCCCATTTCAGAAATATCTTCTTTTTCACATAGTGTCTTCATAACCAATAAATGATTTTGCATATCATGACGAAATTTCTTTGTTGTAGACTCTTTTTGTTTTAAATACTCATAGTGATCTTTGAATAAATCTAGATAATACTGATTTAAATCATTTCTCTCTTTAAGATAGTCTTTTGCAATTGCCAGATAGATTAATAACCCAATCTGCACATAGATTCCAATTGCCACGCCTATCACAGTAACTACCATTAATGGTTTATCCATCACTGCTTGTTCTTCTTTAATCATGTATTCAAAGAAACTCATAACCAATGTATTCACAATAATATCAACAAATAATATCACCAAAAATTTAACATTCAGCGTCGCAATACTACCCTGGATTTTACTTTGATGGGTTGCACCAATCACGATAAGGAAGCTAATGGTAATAATACTGCATAAGAACGAAATATAGATATTCTCATACAATTCCTGACTACGAAATGCCATGCTAATGGTTAGTTTTGTAATTACATCTAGCATACTTCCCATGATTAGAATGAGCATACTTATGAATACTATTTTTAAGGGTTTCATCTGAAACAAGAAGATGGACGTTGCCACTACCACACCAAGATAGAGAAATAATGCATATCGATTTTCATTAAAAATGGTAAAAATAGCACTTCCCAACAAAAGAGCACCTAGCGATCCAAACATTTTCTTAAGATCTCGAACCATTTTAATCTTCAAAAAATAATGCATGATAACCATAATCTTTGTAATATCCAATGTGAATACTGCCAAGTTTTGTACAAATAATTCCATCTACGCATTACCTCTTTCGAATTTATAGTTCACAAATGCTTCTTTAAATGCTTGTCGTCTTTTCTCACTAATTGGTAATGATACCCCGTTTGTAAGCAAAATATCCTTTTTTTGCAGCTGTGCAACATTTGACAAATGCACATAAAACGCCCTGTGGATCTGGAAAAAGTGCTCTGCTTGCAACCTTTTTTCTAGATTTTCCATTGTATCATTCATTTCATAACTTCCATTTTTGGAAACCACTTGAATCATTCTTCCAATTGATTCAAAATAGAGAATCTCATCCTGATTAACACAAATCCAGTCTCTTTGCTTGTTTTGAAATCGGAATACCTTTTTCTCTTCTAAACATCGTATTGCATCTAAAATTGCTTCTTCAAGCTCTGAACGTTCATCTAATTTACCAATAAATCGAAATGCGTTGACTTTATAACCCTTCTTGCTCATTTCTTCCATACTCGTCAAGAAAATAATCAATCCATTTGCGCTAATCTTACGATACTCACTGGCAATCTCAATTCCTGATCTTCCAGGCATGTCAATATCTAACAATACGAGATGGTATGGTTTCTCTTCTTTAATAAACTTCTCTCCACTTTCAAATTCTCTAACCAAGTAAGCAATGTTTGCTTTTTTAAAAGCAGTTACAACAATCTTATGAACTTCATTACGAATAAGGGCTTCATCATCCACTATTGCGATCTGAATTAAACGTTCGTTAGGCATCTTTCTCCATCCTCTTGATAATTGCGTTTACTTTTTCATAGATTTCTTCTTCGTTCAGGGTTAGTACTTTTCGATTTTCCATAATCAGTTGACCATCAATGATAACCGTCTCTACTTCACTTCCATTTGCAGAATAGACAAGGGAGGACAGAATATTATTCATTGGTTGCATAGAAGGCTGCTTTAAATCAAGAATAATTAAATCGGCTTTTTTACCTTCTTTGATTGACCCAATTTGTTGGTCAAGGCCCAATGCTTTTGCTCCATTTATCGTCGCCATTAAAAGGCATGTCGTTGCATCCACACATTTTGCCTTTCTTGCATTCCCCTTATGAATCAACGCTAACAAGTTCATTTCATGAAACAGATTCAACGCATTATTGCTAGCAGCCCCATCCGTTCCAAGACATACATTCACTCCCTCCTCTAACATTTCAGGAATCGGTGCAAATCCATTTCCCAATTTCATATTACTTGCTGGATTTGTAACAACGCTTACATTTTTTTCTTTTAAAATTCTAATATCCTCAGATGTTGCATACACTGCATGTGCTACAATTGCTCGTCCTTCAAATAATCCGCAGTTGTTCGCATGTTCAATTGGTGTTGCCTGATAGGTCTCCTTGCAATTTTTAACTTCTGTTTCACTCTCGCTAAGGTGAATATGAATCCCCATACTCTCCTGTTTTGCTTTTTTTGCTACAATTTTAAGGTAGTCCTTATCACAAGTATACGGAGCATGTGGTCCCAAAAAGAATGCTATTCTCGCCTGCTCTTTTGCCGCTTCCTTTTCTTCCATCGCTTGCATTAGGCGCATTTTTCCGCCTTCATCCTCACCGCTTCCAACAAGACCTCTTGCAATAACTGCTCTCATGCCAGACTCAATTGCTGCATTCGTTGTTTGATGAATATTCATCTGCATATCATTAAAACAGGTGGTTCCACTTTTAATCATTTCAAGCATTGCCAGCTTAGCACCCCAGTATGCGTCCTCATCCGTCATCTTTTGTTCCATCGGGTCTACTTTCCCAAATAGCCAATCTAAGAACTCCAAGTCATCCGCACAGTTTCTCATAAATGCCATATAGGAATGGGTATGCGCGTTAATAAGCCCTGGCATGATGAATTTATCTGTTCCATCAATGATTTTATCAAACGTTGATTCTTCTATCGCATTTTCTACTGAGTTTTCTATTGAATGTTTTACTATTTTTTCGATTATGTCATTGTTTATTACGATACTAACTGTTTCAACGACTGGCTCGCCCTCTTTGAGAAGCATTGCCCTAATATTTTTAACGAATAGTTTCAAATGGTTACCTCTTTCATGATCTATTATACTAGATTAACAACATTGATAGGGTTGTGATCTAAAAAAGCCTGGATATTTTTGCAAGTTTCGTGAACGAGTCTTGTTCTCGCCTCAACACTTGCCCAAGCAAGATGTGGGGTAATGATTAATCGATTTGAATCATTAAACATCCCAAGCGGATTATTCGGGTCCATTGGTTCTTTACCAATTACATCTAATCCTGCCGCCATAATCTTTTCATCAACTAAGGCCTGATACAGATCCTCATCTTTTACAATTGGTCCTCTGGCAACATTAATAAAGACAGCACTTTTCTTCATCTTTGCAAATGCCTCGTAATTCATCAAATGCCTCGTCCGATCAGATAATGGAGCATGAACGGAAAGCACATCCGCTCGACTTAAGAGTTCTTCAAACGAAACTCTCTCATAAACTGGATGATCGTGTGCTCCTGATGCAGAGTAATAGATTACGTTACATCCAAACGCAGTAGCAATACTAGCTACTTTTTGACCAATCATTCCCATACCAATAATTCCCCAAGTTTTTTGATCCAGTTCATGAAATGGTAGATCAAAATTCGAGAACTTATCCTGATTCTGATACGCCTTTGATTTAACATAGTCATCATAATAGCGCAACTTTTCAGCCACATAAAAATACAGCGCAAAAGTATGCTGTGCAACTGCTGCTGTGGAGTAATCTTTTACATTGCAGACAAGAATCCCTCTTTGCTTACAATACTCTATATCAATATTGTCATAACCCGTAGCAAACTCGCAAATAAGCTTGATATTTGGACAACTTCCAATCGTCTCTTCATGAATCCTTGATTTATTCAAAATAACAATTTCTGCATCCTGAATATGCTCACCAACCTGATCGTAAGTGGTATTCTCATAATAAGTAACTTCACCGTATTGTTCAAAACTAGATATATCAATATCCTCTCCCACAATACTCTTTTCTAACACAACTATTTTCATCTTATATGTTCCTTTTACAGTAGTCATTGCTAACATTATTACCTTTTATAATATCATAAAAGCCACCGTTTGAAAATAATCAACGGTGGCTTTGCTTTATTTTACTACACTATTTTACCCTAATCTCTTAAGTAATTCTTCTCTCATTGCTTCGAAACCTGGTTTTCCAAGTAATGCAAACATATTCTTCTTATAGCTCTCTACTCCTGGTTGATCAAATGGATTCACTCCTAAGATATATCCACTTACTCCACAAGCAAATTCAAAGAAGTAGAATAACTCACCAAGATTGAATTCATCCACTTTTGGAATGTCGATTACTAAGTTTGGAACTTGTCCATCTGTATGCGCTAAAATTGTTCCATTCATAGCCGATTTGTTAACAAAATCAACCGATTTTCCAGCAAGATAGTTTAATCCATCTAAATCAACTGGTTCTTCTTCTAAAATGATTTCTTCTCTTGACTCATCAATGTTAAGAACTGTTTCAAAGATAGTTCTTGCGCCGTCTTGAATAAATTGTCCCATAGAATGAAGATCTGTTGTTAAATCAACACTTGCTGGGAAAATTCCTTTTTGATCTTTTCCTTCAGATTCTCCGTATAATTGTTTCCACCACTCTGATACAAAGTGAACACATGGTTCATAGTTCGCTAATACTTCAATTCCCTTACCTTTTCTCAACATGATATTACGAACTGCTGCATATAATAACGCATCATTTTCTTCAAAAGGTTTATTTAAAGCAGCTTCACGTCCACTTGCTGCTCCTTGCATCAATAAATCAATATCTGCTCCAGATACAGCGATTGGTAATAATCCCACTGCTGTCAATACAGAAAATCTTCCTCCGATATCGTCTGGAACTACAAATGACTCATATCCTTCTTCATTTGCTAAATTCTTTAAAGATCCTCTTGATTTATCTGTTGTAGCATAAATTCTTTTTGCAGCTTCTGCTTTACCATACTTGTCTTCCATCATTTTCTTAAATACACGAAAAGCAATAGCTGGCTCAGTTGTTGTTCCAGACTTAGAGATCATATTGATTGAAAAATCTCGATCCCCAATCACATCCATCAAGTGTTTAATATAAGTAGAACTAATTGAATTTCCTACAAAATAGATTTCTGGAGTTTTTCTTTCTTCTTTTGAAATCACATTATAAAAACTATGTCTTAAAAATTCGATAGCAGCTCTTGCTCCGAGATAAGATCCACCAATTCCGATTACTAATAGAACTTCTGAATCACTTTGAATCTTCGATGCAGCTTTTTTAATTCTTGCAAATTCTTCCTTATCATAATTCACTGGAAGATCAATCCAACCTAAAAAGTCATTCCCAGCTCCTGTTTTTGATACTAATACCTCTTTTGCATCCATTGTAGACTTTTTCATAAGAGCAACTTCATTTTCTCCAATAAATGGAGCCGCTTTTGAATAATCAAATGTTACTTTATTGTTCATATTGTCTCTCCTTGTGATTAATTGCACATATTTGCTTTAAAACAATACTAAGTGTAACAAACTATAGTTTTGTTTTCAAGTTTTTTATTTGCAAATCTGTAGATATAATCTGCATTTTTTGCTATACTATTTGTAATATTTATGTAATAATTACGTGATTATTGCTTTAAAAATACATATTAGTCTGAGGTTAAGTATGAAACGAATAATATTAACTGGTGGTGGGACTGCTGGCCATGTTACACCAAATATTGCCCTTATTCCAAAGTTAAAAGAGCTGGGTTATGATATTCATTATATTGGTTCCTATGAAGGAATTGAAAAAAAATTAATAGAAGATTTTGATATTCCCTACTATGGTATTGCTACTGGAAAATTAAGAAGATATTTAGACATTAAGAATTTATCAGACCCTTTTCGAGTTATGAAAGGTTATCACGAAGCTCGCAAAATATTGAAAGTAATTCAACCTGATATTGTTTTTTCAAAAGGAGGCTTTGTTTCGGTACCTGTCGTTCGAGCTGCCGCAAGCCTTAAAATTCCATGCATTATTCATGAATCTGATATGACACCTGGTTTGGCGAATAAATTATGTATCCCTGTTGCTAAAAAAGTATGTTGCAATTTTCCAGAAACGCTGCAAACTTTACCTCCTGATAAAGCCGTATTAACTGGTTCTCCAATTCGACTCGAACTATCAAAAGGAAGTGCAGAAGCTGCTTACAAATTATGTGACTTTCATTCTTCTAAACCTGTCATCATGGTGATTGGCGGAAGCCTTGGAGCAACTAACATTAATAAATTAGTTCGTGAAGCGTTAACTGAATTGTTGAAGGATTTCCAGATTGTTCATATTTGTGGAAAAGAAAAAGTTGATAATTTGTTACTGACTACGAAAGGCTATAAGCAGTTTGAATATGTAAAATCTGAATTAAAAGATTTGTTTGCAATGTCTGATCTTGTTATTAGCCGCGCTGGAGCAAATGCAATTTGCGAACTCTTGGCTCTCAAAAAACCGAACTTACTAATTCCACTTTGCAACGGAAGCAGGGGCGATCAGATTCTAAATGCTTCTTCTTTTGAATCCCAAGGATTTAGTATGGTATTACAAGAAGATGATATCATCCCTACCTTACTTGTTGATAAAGTCCATGAATTATATTTTACAAGACAATCTTTCATTGATGTAATGGAAAAAAGTAATCAACTAGACTCTATTCTGACGATTACCAATTTGATTGAAGAAGTCATTGAAGAAGAGAAGAATAATAAAGCCTAACATACAAAAATCGAGAAAAGAAGCCGCAAACTTCCTTTCTCGATTTTTATTATGACTTCGATTTACAAATTCTATAAATCAAATACTACTTTTCGTTCCGATTCACCATCTGAAATGGTTACTTCTATTTGAGTATTCTCATTTATATAGTCGATTTGATAGATAAACTCTGCTTCACTCATATCACAAGTTGCTATTATAGTTCCGTTATAATCATAAATTTCTGACCAAAACGCATAAAGGATAGTATTTACATCATCATTATAGTACGTCAAATTATTACCAAATAAATCCTTCTCAAATGATTTTGTTTTTGTGTTAAAGATTCCATAATAACCATTTTTTGGATTAATATGTCCATCAATAATTATATAGTCCCCAACCAATTTTGCATCCATGATTGCATTTGCCTGTTCTGAAATATCATAATCCTTACCGTCATAGGTAAAAATAACTCCCTCAAACGTAAAGTCCGCCACCGTACTTTCTGTATGATCGGTACTTTCTGTACTCTCGGTACTTTGTTTTTTAGCATCACAAGCAATTAATACTGCTGACAGCATTGCAAGTACTATTACACCATATAGTCTCTTTTTCATTTATTTCCCCTGATCTGTATCTTTATTCTTCCTCTTATAATATAAATTCTTCGATTACTTCAACAATTCCATCATGATCATTGCTAGCAGTTATATAATCCGCAACCTCTTTTACTTTATCTTGAGCATTCCCCATTGCAACACCAATACCAGCATACTCAATCATGGACAAATCATTAAATCCATCACCACAACAAATCATATCCTCTTTATTAAGCCCAATGGTTAGTAACATTCTCTCAAGGGATTTTGCCTTATCAATATTTTGTGGCATAATTTCAATAAAAAATGGCTCTGATCTATAGATACTTAGTTCTTGACCATACTTCTCCTGCAATTGTACTACCAAATATTCTGCGCGTTCTGGCGGAGCAGTCATTAGAAATTTATTTGCTTCAAAATCAACAAATTCTACGAAATTTTCAACTTCACGAATCTTCAATTGATTAATTTTGGATTCATATCGAATATAATCGTCAACTCTTGTACCACTAATTACCTCATCGCCAAGAAAAGTAATTAACCCAAGATCATTGTTCTTTGCAAATTTGAATAAACTAGGAACTAAATACTGGGGAACCGCCTTTTGATAAATAATATCCCCTGATTTACAATCAATCACTCTAGCACCATTATAGGAAAGGATATATCCACCATGTTTCTCTAATTCCAATTCCTGCACATATCTTCGCATTCCAGGAGTTGGTCTCCCAGAAGCTAAAATAACCTTATGACCTCTTTTCATAACATTTATAATAGCTTCCTTTGTTTTAGGAGATATTTCTTTGTTGGAATTGGTTAATGTTCCATCAATATCTAATACCAACACTTTATCATTTACTTTTGTCATTCTTTTATTCTTCCTCTTCATCCACCGGAAGTGTTATTCTCTCTTCTACAACTTTTACTTTTTCATCTTCTGGTATCTCAATTAGTGCATCTTCTACATTTTCAAATTCAACACTTCCATCCGATACTTTTTCACGTACTTTTGCAATTTTAGCTACAATCACATCTTCAGCCAGATTAATCATTTTAACACCGGATGTAATTCTTCCAAGTTTCGATATATTATCCATACGAAGTTGAATCACAATACCACCCGTTGTAATCATCATAATTTCATGATCATCATTCACTGCTTTTAGACCAACAACATCACCTGTTTTATCTGTAATCTTATAGCATTTGACACCTTTTCCACCACGTTTTTGAATATTAAATTCTTCTAGATAAGTGCGTTTTCCCATACCTTTTTCAGAAACAATCAATAATGAATCTCCTTGATGATCTAATTGCATTCCTATAATTTCATCTTGGTCAGAAAGATTCATACCAATAACACCCATAGATGTTCTTCCTGTTGATCTTACGTCTGTTTCTTTAAAACGAATACACATACCATGTTTTGTCACTAAGAATATTTCTGTCTCAAAATCAGTGATTTTTACTTCAATTAATTCATCATCGTCTCTTAAGTTAATTGCAGCCAATCCATTTTTACGAACATTGCAATATTCCATAATGGAAGTTTTCTTAACAATTCCTTTTCTGGTAACCATAAATAAATTCTTATGATCTTCAAAATCTTTCACCGGAATAATTGCACTGATTTTTTCACCAGGATTAAGCTGAAGTAAATTAATAATTGCATTTCCTCTTGCCGTCCTACTTGCTTCTGGTATTTCATAAGCTTTTAAGCGATATACTCGACCAGAATTTGTAAAGAACATGACATAATGATGCGTTGTCGTCATCAAAAGATCTTCAATATAATCTTCTTCAATTGTCTGCATTCCCTTGATTCCTTTTCCACCCCTATGTTGAGCTTTAAAGTTATCAACTGTCATACGTTTAATATATCCAAGACTTGTCATGGCAATTACAGTATTTTCTCTTGGAATCAAATCTTCCATAGAAATATCATACTCATCAAATCCAATTGCACTCTTTCTTTCATCTCCATATTTATCATGGATAACCATCATTTCTTGACGAATCACTGCCAATAATAAATTCTCATCTGCTAAAATAGCTCTAAACTCCTCTATTTTCTTTAATAATTCTTCATGCTCATTCTCAAGTTTTTCTCTTTCCAAACCTGTTAATGCGCGTAGTCTCATATCTGCAATTGCCTGAGCCTGAACATCAGTTAATGAAAATCGTTCCATTAATCGTTCTTTTGCTTCTGCAGTATTTTTACTACTTCTCATGATTTTAATAACTTCATCAATATTATCAAGTGCTATTAATAACCCCTGCAAAATATGATCTCGTTCTTCTGCTTTGTTAAGGTCATATTTCGTTCTTCTTGTAACAACTTCTTTTTGATGAACTAAATAATGCTTTAACATTTCTAATATATTCATAATTTTTGGCTCATTATTTACTAAAGCTAACATAATAACGCCAAATGTATCTTGTAACTGAGTATGCTTATATAACTGATTTAAAATTACATTGGCATTTACATCTCGACGAAGTTCGATTACAACTCGCATTCCATCACGATCTGATTCATCTCTTAAATCTGTAATACCATCAATTTTTTTATCACGAACAAGCTCTGCGATTTTTTCAATCATTCTTGCCTTATTTACCATATATGGAAGTTCCGTAATAATAATTTTACTTTTTCCATTTGGCATTGTTTCAATTTCACTAACGCCTCTTACTCTTACTTTACCCCTACCTGTACGATATGCGTCTTCACTTCCTCTTGTTCCTAGGATAATTCCACCTGTAGGAAAATCAGGCGCCTTTACAATATCCAAAATCTCATCGATTTCAGTATCTCTATTTTCCTCAACTTGATTATCAATTAATTTAACCACGGCACTTACAATTTCACGTAAGTTATGAGGTGGAATATTTGTTGCCATACCTACTGCAATACCTGTTGTTCCATTTACTAATAAATTAGGATAACGGCTTGGTAAAACGGTAGGTTCTTTCTCGGTATCATCAAAGTTTGGAGCAAAATTAACAGTATCTTTATTGATATCCGCAAGTAATTCCATCGAAATTTTAGATAATCTTGCTTCTGTATAACGCATTGCCGCTGCGCCGTCACCATCTACAGAACCAAAGTTACCATGTCCATCAACAAGTGGATATCTTGTTGACCAAGGTTGTGCCATATTTACCAAAGCACCATAAATAGAACTATCTCCATGTGGGTGATACTTACCCATTGTATCTCCGACAATACGAGCACATTTACGATGTGGCTTATCCGGTCCATTATTAAGCTCGATCATTGAAAATAGAACTCTTCTTTGAACTGGCTTTAAACCATCCCTTACATCTGGTAAAGCTCTTGCAGCGATAACACTCATTGCATAATCAATATAGGAGTTTTCCATTGTTTTCTTTAAATCAACTTGTTTGACTTTATCCACCTCAACCGCAGGTGTTTGATCAAATATATTTTCATCCATTTAATGTATCCTCCTAAACATCTAGATTCTTAACGTATCTAGCGTTTTCTTCAATAAATTCACGTCTAGGTTCTACTTTATCACCCATCAATGTCGTAAATGTTAAATCAATCTCTGACTCTGCTTCTTCATCAAACGTTACTTGTAATAAAATTCTTCTCTCTGGATCCATGGTTGTTTCCCATAATTGTTCCGCATCCATTTCTCCAAGTCCTTTGTATCGTTGGATTTTGTTAGACTGATCTCGACCAACATCTAATAAAATTTTATCTAATTCATCATCGGAGTAAGCATACCATACTCTTTTACCTTTTTCTAATTTGTATAAAGGTGGCTGAGCCAAATATACATATCCTTGCTTAATCAATTCTGGCATAAAACGATACAGAAAAGTTAATAATAATGTACTAATATGAGCACCATCCACATCGGCATCCGTCATAATAATGATTTTATGATAACGCAATTTTGAAACATCAAAATCATCATGAATTCCTGTACCAAATGCTGTAATCATGGCTTTTATTTCTGCATTTCCATAAATTTTGTCAAGCCTTGCTTTTTCTACATTTAGGATTTTTCCACGAAGTGGCAAAATTGCTTGAGTTGCTCTACTCCTTGCAGTTTTTGCTGAACCACCCGCAGAATCCCCTTCCACGATATAGATTTCACAATTTTTTGGATCCTTATCGGAACAATCTGCTAATTTTCCTGGAAGACTCATTCCTTCTAATGCCGTTTTTCTTCTCGTTAAATCCCTGGCTTTTCTAGCAGCTTCTCTTGCTCTTTGTGCCATAAGAGATTTTTCACAAATCAATTTTGATATGGAAGGATTTTGCTCTAAAAAGTAAGTTAATTGTTCACTAACAATACTATCAACCGCTCCTCTTGCTTCAGAATTACCAAGTTTTTGCTTTGTCTGACCTTCGAATTGAGGATCTTCAATTTTAATACTTACAATTGCAGTTAATCCCTCTCTGATATCTTCACCAGATAAATTACTTTCATTATCTTTCAAAATACGATTTGATCTTGCATAATCATTAAATGTTTTTGTAATAGAATTACGAAAACCAATTAAATGAGTTCCGCCTTCAGGAGTATTAATGTTATTAACAAAACTATAGGAACTTTCCACATAGGAATCATTATGTTGAAATGCCACTTCTACATAAACATTATTTTTATTTCCTTCAAAATAAAGAATTGGATCATAAATTGGAGTTTTGCTCCTATTTAAGTAAGCAACAAATTCTTTAATTCCACCTTCATAGTAAAAATCTTTTTCGATGACTTCATCTTTTCTTAAATCACGTAATACAATTCTAAGCTTCTTTGTTAAAAAAGCCATTTCACGAAGTCTTTGTTTTAAAATATCAAACTCATAAACAACCTCTTCAAAAATGGAATCATCTGGTAAAAATGTAACTTTTGTACCTGTTTTTCCATTTTCACATTCGCCTATTACTTTGAGTGGATACATAACTGCTCCACGTTCATATCGTTGTTTATAAATTTTTCCGTCAGAGTAAATTTCAACTTCAAGATAATTTGATAATGCATTTACAACAGAAGCACCTACTCCATGTAAACCACCGGATACTTTATATCCTCCACCACCAAATTTACCGCCAGCATGAAGAATCGTAAAAACTACTTCAACAGCAGGAATTCCGGCTTTTTGATTAATACCAACTGGTATACCTCTACCATTATCAATAACTGTAATTGAATTATCTGGATTAATCGTTACATCAATTTTATCGCAATGTCCTGCTAAGGCTTCATCAATTGAATTATCCACAATTTCATATACTAAATGATGTAATCCCCTTGATGACGTTGAACCAATATACATACCTGGTCTTTTTCGAACTGCCTCTAGCCCTTCTAATATCTGAATCTGATCTGCTCCGTATTCAGCACTCATATTATCCTCCTATAAATCAAATCAAAATTAATTTTCTGATTGAATGATTCCATCTGTTACCTTAAATATTTTATTAATTGTAAAACGATTATTAATAAAATCGTCTAGTCCAGTACAAGTAATAATTGTTTGAATATCACCTATACTATTTAATAAATGATTTTGTCTGTGACTATCTAATTCTGACAAAACATCGTCCAATAATAATAATGGACAAGTTTTTGTAATTTTTTTAACCAATTCTATTTCTGCTAGTTTAAGTGATAATGCAGCTGTTCTTTGTTGACCTTGTGAACCATATTTTCTGATATCAACTTCATTCACAATAAATGAAAAATCATCCCTATGAGGACCAATTGAAGTCTGCTTTAATCTTAAATCCCGATCCATTCCATTTTTTAATTTTTCTTCATACTCTTCTTCTAAAACATCTGGTTCATAAGAAATAACTAGTTTTTCTCTTCCTCCGGATAATTTTAAATGAATATCATAAATAATTTGATTTAGATTTTCTATAAAATTTCTTCTTCTCGCAATAATTTGTTTTCCATAGGACAATAACTGTGAATCCCATATATGAATCGTTTCTAATAAATCAGAATTTTGATAAAAATCTTTTAGTAATTTATTTCTTTGATTTACAATTTTATTATATTGATTCAAATTATATATATAAGATTTATCTAATTGGCATAATTCCATATCCACAAATCTTCTTCGTTCTGAAGGTCCATTTTTAATAATGGATAAATCTTCAGGAGAGAAAAAAACAACATTAAGCAGACCGATTAAATCGGCTGCCTTTTTAATTTTCTGCCCATTAATAGCAATTCCTTTTGATTTACTTTTTCTAAGATGCATATCCACTTTATACTCATAGGCATCCTTTTCAAGATACATTCTTATGTGAGCTTCTTCTTTATCAAAATGAATAATTTCTCTGTCTTTATTACTTTTATGTGATTTTGTAGTTGCACAAATATAGATTGCTTCTAAAACATTTGTTTTACCTTGCGCATTATCCCCATATAAAATATTTGTTCCGGAATCAAAATCTAATTTCAGTGTTTCATAATTTCTAAAATCCTGTAATTCTATTGAATTAATAATCACTTTATTATTCCTTTAAAATAGTTATTTTTTTACCGTCAAATTCTACACAATCTCCGTCAATAAGTTTCTTTCCTCGTTGGATTTCTACTTTTCCATTTACAATTACAAGACCATCTTGAATTACAAATTTTGCTTCAACCCCTGAATCCACAAGTCCTGCAGCTTTTAATGCCTGCCCAAGTTTAATATAATCTTCTCTTAGAATAATTTTTTCCATTTTTATATTCCAATCTACGACGCCACAGTAAAATTAACTGGTAACACCAAATATATATAACGTTCTTCATCATCTTTAATAAAACAAGGTGCTTTTGGATTCATCATATAAATTGTAACTTCTTCATCATCAATAACTCTTAATGCATCCATTAAAAATTTAGGATTAAATCCAATCATGATATCTTTTCCCTGTTTATCAATATCAATTGCTTCGTTCATAGTACCAATTGCTGATGTAATTGATAAATCCATGGAAGAATCATTAATACTCATAATAATTGGTCTTTTATCCCCTTCTTTTACAAGAAGAGTTGCACGATCAATACAACTTAATAACTCTCTTTTATGAATTCTAATTTTAGTTTCATAGTCCGAAGATAGCATTTGATCAATTTTAAAATAATTACCTTCAATCAATCTTGATAATACAACTGTATTGTCAAATTCAAAAATAACATGCTTATCTGTTAAAAACATACTTACAAATTTATCTGATTCACCAGTCAAAATTTTACTTACTTCCTGTAATGTTTTTCCTGGAATAACAACCTTTTTATTTTCATAATGACCCTTTAATTCAATTTTACGAATAGAAATTCTATGACCATCCAAAGAAACTACTTTCAATTCATTTTCATTGATTTCGAATAATTCACCAGTCATTAATTTATTACTATCATTATCAGAAATAGAAAAAATTGTCTGACGTATAATTTCTTTTAACGTAAATTGTGAAATATCAATAGAATCATTTTTTTCTATTTCTGGTAAATATGAAAAATCTTCTCCTGATTTTCCTACAATATTAAATTTAGCCTTTTCACAGGTAATAAATGTATTAAAGTTTTCCTTAACTTCAATTGTCACATCGTTATCTGGTAATTTACGAACAATTTCAAAAAATAATTTAGCATCCAATGCGATAATACCTGGTTCTACAATAGATCCGTCAATAATCGTTTCAATTCCTAATTCCATATCATTTGCCGTAAGTGTTATTTTATCTTTAGATGCATCAATCAAAATGCATTCTAATATTGGCATTGTTGTTTTTGAAGGAACTGCTTTAAAAACAATTTGTACTCCATTTAATAAATTTGATTTTTTACAAACTAATTTCATTTGTGAATAACTCCCTTCAAGTTTTAAACAATTTTTTGTGATGCTAATAAATAATTAATTAATAAGAATATTAGTAACCTTAGTAATAAGGGTTGTGGATTTGTGAATAACCCACTCTATTATACTATTTTACAAGCAAAAAGAAAATGAATAACTTGTTAATAGTTCCAAATTATCCTATGGATAACTTTTTACTTATCCCCAACATAGAAAAAAAAATTATTTGCAAAAAAATTGAACTTTGAAAATGTGGATGCAATAAACTTCTTATACACATAAATATGAACATAAATAATAAAGAAAAAAAGCAATTTTAAGATTGATATTTTTAAATTGGATTGATTTTCTTTTTAATAATCTCTACCTTATTTTTTAATTCTTCATTTACTTTAATTTCCTCTTTCATCTTATTATATCCATGAATAACAGTTGTATGATCTTTTTTACCAAGTAATTTACCAATATTTGATAAAGATGTTTCTGTTAGTTCTCTACATAAATACATTATAATTTGTCTTGGCATCACAAATTCTGAATTTCTCTTTTTTGAAGTAATATCGTCTGGAGAAACATGAAAATGATCACATACAATATGAATGATTAGATTAGGTGTTATTTCTTTTGGAGCATTTGGATAGATAATATCTTTCAATGCATCTTCTGCTAAAGAAAGAGTCAATTCAGTTTTATTAAGTCTAGAAGCTGCAATTACTTTTTTTAATGCACCTTCTAATTCCCTAATATTGGATTTAATATTGGTTGCAATATATTTAATAATCTCATCATCAATCTTCTTTTCATATATTTCTGCATTACGTTTTAAGATTGCCATTCTTGTTTCATAATCAGGAGCCTGAATATCTGCAATTAATCCCCATTCAAAACGAGAACGAAAACGTTCTTCCAAAGTCTCCATTTCTTTAGGTGGTTTATCACTAGAAAGAATAATTTGTTTACCTGCTGTATGTAATACATTAAAAGTATGAAAAAATTCTTCCTGAGTACTTTCTTTTCCTATTATAAATTGCACATCATCTAAAAGTAATACATCTACTGTTCTATATTTTTCGCGAAGTTTTGTCATTGCAGCCGCGTTACCACTACGAATGGATTCAATTACTTCATTGGTAAATTCTTCACTATTTACATATAGAATTTTCTTTTCAGGATTTTGTTCTAATATAAAATGTCCAATAGAGTGCATAAGATGAGTTTTACCAAGTCCAGCTCCACCATATAAATAGAGAGGATTGTAAGCTTCGCCAGGCGATTCAGCAACTGCAAGTGCAGCTGAATGGGCAAATTTATTATTACCACCTACAACAAATGTATCAAATTTATATTTTGCGTTCAAATTTGCATTTTCATAATTGATATTATAGATTGGCTTTGATTCTAAAGTTTGTTCCTGATTTAAAATATCTTTTTCTAATACAAAAGAAACTGTATAATCTTGATCAAACATTTCAGAAATAGAAACCTGAAAAAAGCTTTTATATTTATTTGAAATATAGCTAACTGCATGAGCTTGATCAGCATTAATTAAAATAATTACTTCATTATTTTTAACACTATGAAATTTTAATGGAAGAATCCATGTATTAAATGAAACATCTGATAAGTCATATTCTTTTTTGATTGTTTCTTTGATTTCTTCCCACTTGTTATTAATTTCTTCCATAGTAGTACCAGTCTCCTTTATTACTTACAATCTGTAAATTCAAATCTCTTACCATATTATACGATATGGAAAGAAAATTCAAATGCTTATTTATTCTATAATAAGATTGAAAAATAATAACGAAATTTATTAATTATGTTAAATTGTATAGTAATTGTGGATAATTATAAAAATGTAATTAACATTTTACACTTCTCTTTTTATTTAAAATAGAGTATATCTTTATAAATAGTCACATTTCTTTTTAGTTATACACATGATATTCACAATTTGTGGATAGTATTATGTTAATTAAAATCAATTATTTTATAAAATTTTTCTTCTATATATAGTGTGCAGTAAAATTATTAAAACAATATGTTGGATAAAAAATATTTTTATAAAATTTTATAAATTTTTATTATTTAAAATAAAGTCTATTTTACTTGACGTGACATTTTCTATTCGATATAATCGTAATGATATTTTCTGACATATATAAAGGAGGTGTATTGAATATGAAAATGACATTTCAACCAAAAAAAGGTCAAAGATCTAAAGTACATGGTTTTAGAGCAAGAATGAGTAGTCCAGGTGGAAGAAAAGTGTTAGCTGCAAGAAGAGCAAAAGGAAGAAAATCATTGTCAGCATAGGCCGCATTTAGTGGCCTTTTTTTCTCTACGATTTTAATAAGTAAAATCAAGAGTCATAAAAGGATAATAAAATGAAATTTTCTAAATCATTAAGAAAGAATAGAGATTTTACAAATGTTTATAATATTGGTAAATCCTATGCAAATAAGTATTTTATTATGTATGTTTCAAAAAATAGTCAGGATATCAATTATTTAGGAATTTCTGTTAGTAAAAAAGTCGGTAATAGTGTAATCAGACATCGAGTGAAGAGATTAGTAAAGGAAAGTTACAGACTGAATGAAGAACTGTTTAATAGTGGTTTAAACATTGTTGTTATTGCAAGAAACTCGTCCGCTACTATTTCTTATAAAGAAGTAGAAAGTGCGATATTACATCTTTCAAAATTACATAGTATTGTAAAATGAATCGAACTTAAAAATGAAAAAAATAGTATTATTACTTATTCAATTTTATAAACGTTATATCTCTCCAATGAAAACAACCAAGTGTCCATATTTTCCATCTTGTTCTACTTATGCTGTAGAAGCAATTGAAAAGCATGGATTATTAAAGGGTGGACTACTAGCTGTATGGAGAATATTAAGATGTAATCCTTTTTCAAAAGGTGGATATGATCCAGTACCATAAATTATGGAGGAAATGATTTTGACAGCTATATTTTTAACTCAATCAACAACATTTATTATAGGACCAATCGCTAAAATATTAGGTATGTTAATGAATTTAATATTTAGTTTAGTTCCTAATATTGGTTTGGCAATCATCATATTTACAATTATTATTTACTTATGCATGATGCCATTAACAGTAAAACAACAAAAATTTAGTAAATTATCTGCCAAGATGAATCCAGAAATTCAGGCAATTCAAAAGAAGTATAAGAATAAAAAAGATCAAGATTCCATGCAGAGAATGCAGGAAGAAACCCAGGTTGTATATAGAAAGTACGGTGTTTCTCCTACTGGTAGTTGTGTTCAATTAGCAATTCAGATGCCAATTCTATTTTCTCTTTATAGAGTAATTAACAATATTCCTGCATATGTAGAAAAAATTAAAGCAGTTTATTTAACTTTTGTAGGTAAAATGATTGAAATTCCTGAAAGTATTGAAGTACTTAAAACGTTTAAGAATTATGGAATGATAAAAAAACAGTTTGAGAATGATTCATTTGTTGCCGGTAGTAATTATATGAAAGATACCTTTATTGATTTGTTAAATAAGGCTTCTTCAGAAGAGTGGCAAACATTAATTGATCATCCAGCACTAGCATCTATTTCGGATTCAGTTAGTTCTGCTTATGAGAAATTAACACATTTTAATAATTTTCTAGGTTTAAATATTGGAGATTCACCAATTTTTATTATTCAGGAAGCATTTAAAAATGGTAATTACTTATTGATTATTGGAGCAGCTTTGATTCCTATTTTAGCTGGATTAACTCAATTTTTAAATGTTAAGTTAATGCCTCAAGCTGGACAAAGTACAGATTCTAGTGATAATAAAACAATGGAATCTATGCAAAGTTCTATGAAAATGATGAATACAATGATGCCATTAATGTCAGTGTTCTTCTGTTTTACATTCCCAACTGGTATGGGTATCTATTGGGTAGCTGGTTCTGTTGTAAGAAGTATTCAACAAATTGTAATTAATAAGCATATTGATAAAATGGATATTGATGCATTAGTTAAAAAGAACGTTGAGAAAATGAAAACATCTCCTCAAAAGCAATCTTTTACACAGAAATTACTTTCTGGTGCTCAGCAACAAGAGCAACCAATGCCTAAATATTCTAGTAAATTATCGCAAGCTGAGAAGGAAGAATTAGTACAAAAGGCAAAAGAAAAATCTGCAGAAAAGTCAGCGGGTAATCCAGGAAGTATTGCTTCAAAAGCAAATATGGTTAAGCAGTATAATGAAAAAAATTCAAGTTCTAAGAAATAATGAGTGTTTGTAATATTAATTATAGAATGAATATTGGAAAGGGTATGGTTATACAATATGGAATTTTTAAGATATAGCGCTAAAACAGTTAGTGATGCAATCACAGAAGCATGTAAGCAATTGTCAATACCAAGTAGTGAACTTGAATATGAAGTGATTGAAGAAGGTTCAACTGGTTTTTTAGGTTTTAATTCAAAGCCTGCAGTTATCAGAGCAAGAGTTAGGGAAGAAAAACCTGTTGTTGAAGAAAAGGTTGAAATTAAGAAAGAAGTTAAGAAAGAAATTAAACCTGAAATTAAACCTGAAATTAAGAAAGAAGTAAGCAAAGAGCCAAAGACAATTGTTGATGCAAATGAAGTTGAAACAAAAGCAAAAGAGTTCTTGGTAGATGTACTTAAAGCTATGAAATTAACAGCAGAAGTAAAAGTTGCTTATAATGTTAATACAGAGTCGTTAGATATTGATATTGTTGGTAAAGATATGGGTGTTCTAATTGGTAAAAGAGGTCAAACTCTTGATTCTTTACAATACCTAGTGTCCCTTGTTGTAAATAAAGGAACAAATGAATATATTCGTGTTAAAGTAGATACAGAAAATTATCGAAATAGAAGAAAAGAAACTCTAGAAAATTTGGCAAAGAATATTTCATACAAGGTTAAAAGAACAAAGAGAAGTGTTTCTTTAGAGCCTATGAATCCTTATGAAAGAAGAATTATTCATTCTGCTCTGCAAAATGATAAATTTGTTACGACTCATAGTGAAGGTGAAGAACCATTTAGGAGAGTTGTAGTTACACTTAAAAAATAATTTTTAAGTTACTGGTTCCTGTTGTGTTTCATAACTTTGTTATGATCATGACAGGAATTTTAGATTGGAGTAATTATGAATTTTGATACTATTGTTGCATTTGCAACTGCTACTTCTCAGTCAAGTATAGGAATAATTCGAATTAGTGGTGATGATTCAATTAAAATTGCAAACCAAGTATTTAAATCACCTAATGTTAATAAATCATTATTAGATGTTGCTTCTCATACCATTCATTATGGTTTTATCTATGATGAACACCTAATGATTGATGAAGTTATGATCAGTATAATGAAAGCCCCTAAAACATTTACAAGAGAGCATGTTGTAGAAATTAATTGTCATGGTGGTCCTTTAGTGATGCAAAAAATTCTGCAATTGGTTGTATCTAAAGGGGCAAGAATTGCGATGCCTGGTGAATTTTCAAAAAGGGCTTTTTTAAATGGAAGAATTGATTTGTCTAAAGCGGAAGCAATTATGGATTTAATTGCTGCAAAAAATGATTATGCATTGCACTCTTCTATTAATCAATTAAATGGAAAATTATCAAATCAAATTGTTAAAATTCGAAATGATTTATTATATGAAATAGCTTTTATTGAATCGGCTTTAGATGATCCAGAACATGTTTCTTTAGAGGGTTATCCGGATCAGTTAAAAGAAAAATTAAGTTGTATGATTCAAAATATGTCTCTTTTAATTGAGTCTGGTAAAAATGGTCTTATTTTAAAAGAGGGAATTAAAACAGTAATTGTTGGTAAACCAAATGCTGGAAAATCAAGTTTGTTGAATTTATTGTCTGGAACAAACAAGGCAATCGTTACAGATATCGCTGGAACGACGAGAGATACGATTGAAGAGACGATTCTTTTGAATGGTATCCAATTACTAATGATTGATACTGCTGGGATAAGAAGTACGGATGATGTAGTAGAAAGAATTGGAGTAGATTTGGCGATTGAAACGGCAAATAAGGCTGATTTAATTATTTATGTTGTTGACTCTTCTAAATCAATAGATGATTCGGACCATCAAATCATATCTGTAATAAAAGATAAGAATGTTATTATTTTATTTAATAAGTCGGATCTAGAACAAGTATGCACAAAAGAAGATGTAGTTAGCTTATTTTTAAATCACAATAATACGATTTCTTTTATTAAGACATCAACAAAAGAGAATATTGGATTGGATTTATTAGCTCAGGAGATTGAGAAACTTGTTTTAAAAGGTAATGTTGTTCATAATGATGAATTGATTATAACGAATATGAGGCATCAAAATGCTCTGGTTCATTCTAGAGAGGCGTTGGAATTAGTGATTGTAAGTATTCTGAATGGAATGCCAGAAGATTTCTTTACGATTGATTTAATGAATGCATACCAGCAATTAGGTTATATTATTGGTGAAGAAATAGAAGATGATCTTGTTGAAGAAATTTTTTCGAAATTTTGTACAGGAAAGTAGTCGGATATAACAAATAGTAATTCAAGATAGGTTGGGGTGCATATGAATCAGATAATTGAGAATGTTGATGTTTGTATTGTTGGTGCGGGTCATGCAGGCTGTGAAGCTGCATTAGCGTGTGCAAGACTAGGACTCGAAACGATTTTATTTACGGTAAGTGTTGATAATATTGCGTTTATGCCATGTAATCCAAATATTGGTGGAACAAGCAAGGGGCATTTAGTACGTGAAATTGATGCTCTTGGTGGTGAAATGGCCAAAAATATTGATAAAACATTTATTCAATCGAAAATGTTGAATCGATCAAAAGGACCTGCAGTGCATTCACTTCGTGCTCAAGCGGATAAATTGAAGTATTCTTCTACGATGAGGGAAGTATTAGAAAATACAGATCATTTAGTGATTAAGCAGGCTGAAGTTTGTGAGTTATTAGTGGATGATTTAGAGTCAACTATTAAAAAGATTAAAGGTGTGCGAATTTATTCTGGTGCTACTTATTATGCAAAAGCTGTTGTGCTTTGTACAGGAACTTATTTAAAAGCGAGATGTTTATGTGGTGAATCCATTACTTATACTGGACCTAATGGGTTGCCAAGTGCCAATTATTTGTCAGAAGCAATGCAAAAAATAGGTATAGAAATTAGACGATTTAAAACAGGAACACCTGCAAGATTAGATAGAAGAAGTATTGATTTTTCTCAATTAGAGGAGCAATTTGGAGATAAAGTTGTAGTTCCTTTTTCATTTTCCACAGATCCAGAGTCAGTTCAAATTAATCAGATTTCCTGTTTTTTAACTTATACAAACGAAAAGACTCATGAAATCATTCAAAAAAATTTGGGGCGTTCTCCTATGTATTCCGGTGTTATTGAAGGAACTGGACCAAGATACTGCCCATCTATTGAAGATAAAGTAGTTAAGTTTAGTGATAAGAATAGACATCAGGTTTTTTTAGAACCAGAGGGATTGTATACAAATGAAATATATGTGGGTGGAATGTCTTCTTCATTGCCTGAAGATGTCCAACTTCAAATGTATCGAAGTGTTAAGGGTTTGGAAAATTGTAAAATTGTAAGAAATGCTTATGCAATTGAATATGATTGTATTAATCCTAATCAATTGAATCCTTCATTGGGTTTTAAGGATATTGAAGGACTATACTCTGCGGGGCAATTGAATGGTAGTAGCGGATATGAAGAAGCTGCAGCACAGGGACTTGTTGCAGGTATTAATGCTGCTAGGTTTGCTTTAGGAAAAGAAGCCATTATTATTGATCGTTCAATAGGATATATCGGTGTACTAATTGATGATTTAGTTTTTAAGGAAACGCTTGAGCCATATCGTATGATGACCTCTAGATCAGAGTATCGTTTATTACTACGTCAGGATAATGCGGATCTTCGATTGGGTAAAATTGGTTATGAAGCCGGATTAGTTAGCAAAGATCAGTTTGACGCATTACTCATTAAGGAGAAACAGATTCAGGATGAGGTTGCTCGTTTAAGGACAGTTTTAGTAGGAGCAAATAAAGAAGTGCAGGAGTTTTTGGCAAGTCACAACTCAGCACCACTTAAAACAGGAATTTACATGTCTGAGTTAATGTGTCGCCCTGAATTATCTTATGAAATTTTAGAAGGTATTGATAAAAACAGGGTGCAATTACCAAAAGATGTTATTGAGCAGGTTGATATTCATATAAAATACGATGGTTATATTTCTAGACAATTAAAGCAGGTGGAACAATTTAAAAAAATTGAATCAAAAAAAATTCCGAAAGAAATTGATTATGATTTTGTAAATAGTTTGAGGAATGAGGCAAAGCAAAAGCTAAAATTGTATAGGCCTGAATCCATTGGACAAGCGTCTAGAATATCCGGTGTATCACCAGCCGATGTTTCTGTATTATTAATCTATCTAGAACAGTTCTATCATAAAGCGAGTAATACGGAGGAAATACTAAATAAATGACAAACGTAAACAATATAGATTTAACTCAATACGATATAAATGTATTAAATCAATTTCATTTGGATTTAGAAGAATTTGGTATAGAATTGACGGAGTATCAGTTGAAGCAATTTGTTCGATATTATGAGCTATTGGTTGAATGGAATCAGGTAATGAATTTAACTACGATAACCGATTTTGACAGTGTTTTTAAAAAGCATTTCTTAGATAGTTTATCAATTGTGAAAACGAAATTATTGGATGAACAAGTTCTTCAAGAATGTCCAATTTCTTTGATTGATATTGGAACGGGCGCTGGTTTTCCAGGTGTTCCAATTAAAATTCTATTCCCTAGTATTCAAGTGACTTTGCTGGATTCATTAAATAAGAGGATTAAGTTTTTGGATACAATTATTAGTGAACTTCATTTGACAGATATTAACACTTTGCACGGCAGGGCAGAAGATTTTGCAAAACCGAATCTTTTGCGTGAAAAGTATACTTTTTGTGTTTCCAGGGCAGTATCAAATCTTTCTACTCTAGCTGAGTACTGTATTCCCTATGTAAAAAGAGGCGGTTATTTTATTTCCTATAAAACAGAAAAAGCAACAACAGAATTAGTGGATTCCCGAAAAGCAATTCACTTATTAGGCGGTAAGGTATTTGAACAGATTGATTTTCATTTACCAAATAGTAATCAGCAAAGAACGTTAGTTGTAATAAAAAAAGTTGAGACAACACATAAAATATATCCAAGAAAAGCTGGTTTGCCATTAAAAAACCCTTTATAACTAATGATTATAAAGGGTTTGTGTGTTATAATTATGAATGAATCCATGTTTGAATGTGAGTTAATACGTCATGTGTTCGTTCTAGATGAGGTAATTTCTTTGTTTTATGAATATTAGCATACTCAATTGCATTATTATAGTAAATATAGTTTTCAATTGTAATATCGCTATCTTCAAGTTCATCACCAGAAATAATATAGATACTATTATTTATTTCTTTTAATGCATGTAAAATATTGATATTTGTATATTTACTGATATAACTTGCGAAGGAATATTTTGAATTCGCACCATGTGTGTGAGAAGATTCTACATAGTTTTGAATATCTAGTTCTGAGATCAGAGTGCGATCATAAAAGTACTGAGTAGAAAACGTCTTTTTAAAAGAAAACTTTGTAGTAAGTAAATTGTAAATAAAAGTTCCAATCAATGGTGTTTCAAAAAGTATCTTTAACAATTTAGTTTGATTTGAAGGTATCTCATTAATTTCAAATAAACTCTGAGGGTTGATAAAGATTAGCTGATTAATTGCTTCAGGATTATTGTGGCATGTCATTATAGCAATGGAAGATGAATTACCACTGGTTATTACATCACACTTTCTATTAATGATATTTTTGATAAAATCATTAATAAGCTCAACATACATGAAATTCGTAAATGTTAGATTTGGTTTATCGGATAAGCCGTAGCCTAACAAATCAATGGAATATACTTCATTTGTTTTGGATAATTCATTAGCAAGCTTATGGAATTCATATGCACTACTGCCACAATCGAGATCATGAATTAGTAAAATTGGATTACCTGACCCTTTTTTTGTATAACGTATTTTACCAAAGCGCCATTCATAGTATTGGTTATCCGATTTGATTAGTAATCCCTTTGCAGTAGACATTGCAATTAGTAATTTATTAATAATATGAATTGTAAGTGATACAAAAGTTGTTAATATAATCAGTGTTCTAATTTTTTGCTTCATATTCATCATACCCCATTTATAAGTTATTTGTTTATAGTTACCATTATAATAGAAAATAGATATAGTTACAAACAAAATATGCTTTTATTATTCTGAAAATTATTATATTATTATAGATATAATAATTCTACTATTTCTAATATTTAAGATAGTATATCTAGTTTTGACACCGAAGGGAGAGACATAAATTGATTAATATCCTAATAATGGATTGCCATAAAATGACAAGAGAAGGAATTGTTAATTATTTCAAGGGTTCCAATTCTATTAAAGTGTTGGGGCATGGAAATGTTAGTGTGGATTTTTATAATTCTCTTATTGATTCAGGCAGCATATATTCGAATTGTGATGTAATTGTATTTTCGATTTCTTCATGCGATCGATTTGAAATTGATATCCTTAGCAAGTTGGTAATGAATAAGAGAGATGTAAAGTATATTGTGTTGAATTCACATGAGAGCAAAGATGATTTTGTCAGAATCATATCTAGCGATATTGACGGATATCTATTAAAGTTCTCATCACTTTCTGAACTTGAGGCTGCGATTAAAAGTGTTTCAAGGAATGAAAAGTACATCCAGTCTTCTTATATACCAGAGTATAACAAAGTAATGATTCAAAAAAATGATGATCTTGAGAAAATCAAAACACTTACAAATAGAGAAAAAGAAATTTTGATACTAATTGCAAAAGGAAATAGTAATCGAAGTATTGCAGAATTATTGTTTATAAGTGAGAGAACTGTAAAAAATCATATTTCAAATATATTTAGAAAAATAGATGTGGATGACCGGACTCAGGCTGCAGTATTGGCTATAAAAAATTCATTAATCAACATATAGCGACTATTTTATAAAAATTGGGTTACAATGTTTCACGTGAAACATTTGTAGCCCAATCACTATATCCACAACATAATGTTTCACGTGAAACATCATAACCCAATATATTGTAAGATTGAGCGTGAAACATTGTTATAGACACAGTGATGAAGGTACAAAATTGTGAAACAGACAAAAATAAATATGTCTTTTATGCAAATGCATATGGATAATACATATAAAAAATGATATAATTTACCAATAGATTCACGGATTGTTTGGAGAAACAATTTACTATAATATAGAAACGCATGTATTTATGTGTGAATAGAATTTACACATCATGTTATAGAAATGAGGAAGTAAATGAGTAGAATTATTGCCGTAGCAAATCAAAAAGGTGGGGTTGGAAAGACAACCACATCTATTAATTTGTCTGCTTCACTAGGTGGATTGGGTAAACGAGTGTTGGTAATTGACGCAGATCCACAAGGAAATACAACGAGCGGATTTGGAATCGATAAGAATTTCTTGGAAAATACAATTTATGAGTTGATACTCGGAGAATGTACGATTCAGGACTGCATTATCAGGGATACAATTAATAATGTATCCATCGTACCTTCTAATGTTAATTTAGCAGCCGCAGAAATTGAATTGATTGGAGTTGACAAGAAAGAATACATTTTGAAACAAGAAGTTGATTTTGTTAAAGATAATTATGATTTTATTATTATAGATTGTCCTCCCTCACTTAGTTTACTGACAATTAATGCAATGACTACAGCTAACTCCGTGTTAGTTCCAATACAGTGTGAGTATTATGCGCTTGAAGGACTTAGCCAATTAATTCATACAGTCAATCTAATTAAAGAGAGACTAAATTCAGAACTAGATGTAGAAGGCGTTGTTTTTACCATGTATGATGCCAGGACAAACTTATCAGCGCAAGTAGTAGAAAATGTAAAGAACAATCTTAAGCAACATATATGTAAGACAATCATTCCAAGAAACATACGTCTAGCAGAAGCACCAAGTCATGGAATGCCAATAACAATGTATGACCCAAAATCAATTGGAGCAGAAAGTTATATGCAACTTGCTCAAGAAGTCATCGATAGAATATAAAGATTTATGATTTATAGCGGAGGGAAAAATGGCTAATAGAGTGAAAGGGTTAGGAAAGGGTTTGGATTCTTTAATACCACTATCAAGTGCAGAACATGTAACATCAAAAGCACTAGATTCGAAAGATGAGAAAACCAATTCAAAAAATGACTCAAGTGAGAAGTATGTAAAAATAACATTGGTGGAGCCAAATAGAGATCAGCCAAGAAAGAATTTTGATGAAGATGCACTGCATGAATTGTCAGAGTCAATTAAGCAGTTTGGTCTTTTGCAGCCAATTCTAGTACAAGATAGGGATAGATACTATGAAATTATTGCTGGAGAGAGAAGATGGCGTGCCGCCAAATTAGCTGGTTTAAAAGAAGTACCTGTTATCATTAAAAAACTTACAGAACAAGAAATCGTAGAAATATCGCTTATTGAAAACATTCAGAGAGAAGATTTAAATCCAATTGAAGAAGCACAGGCATATAAAAGACTGTTAGAAGAATTTCATTTAAAACAGGATGAAGTTGCAGAACGAGTATCGAAAAGTCGAGCAGCCGTTACTAATTCAATGCGATTATTAAAATTATGTAATGATGTCCAACAAATGTTGATTGATGAAATGATTTCAACCGGACATGCAAGGGCAATTCTTGCAATTGAAGATCATGACAAACAGTATCAAATTGCTCAGAAAGTATTTGATGAAAAGCTAAGCGTACGTGATGTTGAAAAGCTTGTTAAGAATTTTGGCAAAGAGAAGAAATCTAAAAAGCCAAAGACAAATGAAGAGTTAGTGATTATCTATCAGGAGATTGAAGAGAAACTTAAACAGTCTTTTGGAACAAAAGTTTTGATTAATCCAAAAGGTAATGGGAGCGGTAAAATTGAAATTGAGTTTTATTCAAATGATGATTTAGATCGAATTCTAGAATTATTTCAGACAAATTAAAGCGTGTTGGAGCAGTAAAAAATCATTTATCTTGGAGGTTTCATGAATAGTCAAATTTTTGATTCAATGGGATTATCTGGAATTGATATAGGATATATTATAATTGGAATGGTTGTATTGATTTTAATTCTTTTCATCCTATATAGTATTCAGATTGGAAAATATAATAAATTAAATAAAAAGTATGCCAAATTTATGTTGGGTAAAGATGCTACAAGTTTAGAAGAAGAAACGATCAAATTATTTTCCGATATTGATCTCCTAAAAAAGGTTAGTGAAAGTAATCATAAAGAGATTAGAAAAATATATAAGAAACTGGAAACGACTTACCAAAAATTAGGTGTAGTAAAATATGATGCATTTAAGCAAATGGGTGGGCAGTTAAGTTTTTGTATTGCACTATTAAATGAAGACAATGATGGCTTTATTATGAACTCTGTACATAGTACAGATGGGTGTTACTCTTATACAAAGGTAATCACTAGGGGTGAAAGTGATATTGATTTAGGAAATGAAGAGGCAAAAGCCCTTAAACAGGCAATGGGAGAATAATAAAGTAGGGAAGAAAAGTAAAGGTGGTTTGTTATCATGCGCATTATAAATGTTGATAGTTTAGAAGGTAATGAAATCGTTGCTTCCCCAATTTTAACAAAGGATTTGAAAGTACTAATTGGTAAAGGAACAAAATTAAAAAAAGAATATATTAAGAAATTAATTGATCATGACATAAGTGAAATATATATTGAGGAAGATAGTAATGCATTATTTTCCTTGGGTGGAATAATAAGTAAACAAGAAGTACAAGAAACATGTTTATTAAAAGTGCAAAATATCTTAGAAAAGCATACATTTCACAATAGTAAAAATTTGGAAGAGTTAGTTGGTGTAGCAGAAGATATTATTAATAATATCTTGAATAATGAAAAGGTATTAGAAAAGGTATATGAGTTTAGAGAACGAGATGCAAATTTGTATGAGCACTCATTGAGTGTTTGTGCATTGGCGGTGTTAACGGGCGTTAAAATGAAAATCCCTAAAAATACAATTAATGATATTGGAATTGCCGCAATATTACATGATTTAGGATTGCGTTACACAACCATTCCATTTACAAATGTAGATATAAATGAACTTAGCCAGAAAGACCAGGAAGAATACCGTAAACATACGGTATTTGGTTACACAGCTATTATTCATGAAGATTGGTTATCGGATCAGGCAAAGCAAATGATTTTATTTCATCACGAGAAACTAGGCGGTAAGGGGTATCCTCTTAAAAGTAATGAGCTTACAACAGAATGTCAAATTGTGAGTGTATGTGAATTGTTTGATGAATCCATTTGTGGTGTTGGCTGTAAAAGAATGAGAGTCTATGAAGCAATTGAGTTATTGAAATCAACAAAGGGTAGTGAGTATGATGCAGAAATTGTAGATACATTGCTCCAATTTACTGCCATTTACCCAACAGGAACAAAAGTACGATTAAGTGATGGATCAATTGGAATTGTAGCAAGACAAAATGAGCATTTTCCTGAAAGACCAGTTGTTACGATTATAATTGATAAAAATGGAGCGAAGGTAATGGATCAGATACAATGTGATATGGTGCTAGTCCATAATATTGTTATTACTGAAATGGTGGAATAAAAATATACAATAAAAAATATAATAAATTGAGAGAGGTAACCATGTTAGATATTAAATTTGTACGAGAAAACCCAGAAGTTGTTAAAGAAAACATTCGAAAGAAATTTCAAGATCACAAGATTGCACTAGTAGATGAAGTTATTGAGCTAGATCAAAAAAGAAGAGATGTTCAAAAAGAAGCCGATGATTTAAGAGCGAATCGTAATAAAATTTCAAAAGAAATTGGTGCATTAATGGCACAGGGTAAAAAAGAAGAAGCCGAGTTAGTAAAAGTAAAAGTTACTGAATCTGCTAATAGATTGGTGGAATTGGAAGAGTTAGAAAAAGAATTGGATGAAAAAGTAAATTCAATTATGTTGATTATTCCTAATATTATTGATCCAACAGTACCTATCGGAAAAAATGATGAAGAAAATGTGGAAATAGAGGTATTTAGTGATCCAAGAGTTCCTGATTATGAAATTCCATATCACACAGAGATTATGGAGAAATTTTCAGGAATAGATTTAGATAGTGCTCGTAAAGTAGCAGGTAATGGGTTTTACTATTTGCAAGGAGATATCGCAAGACTTCATTCAGCTGTTATTTCATATGCGCGCGATTTTATGATTGACAGAGGATTTACCTATTGTATACCGCCATATATGATTAGAAGCAATGTTGTTACTGGTGTAATGAGTTTTGCAGAGATGGATGCGATGATGTACAAAATTGAAGGTGAAGACCTTTATCTAATTGGAACAAGTGAACATTCAATGATTGGTAAATTCATAGATTCTATCGTTCCAGAAGAAACGCTACCTCAGACATTGACTTCCTACTCTCCATGTTTTCGTAAGGAAAAGGGAGCACATGGTTTAGAAGAACGAGGCGTATATAGAATTCATCAATTTGAAAAGCAGGAAATGATCGTTGTATGTAAACCAGAAGAATCACCTATGTGGTTTGAAAAATTATGGAAGAATACAGTAGATTTATTTTGTACCCTTGATATTCCAGTAAGAACAATAGAATGCTGTTCAGGTGATTTAGCAGATTTGAAAGTGAAATCTTACGATGTTGAAGCGTGGTCACCAAGACAAAAGAAATATTTTGAAGTTGGAAGTTGTTCAAATCTAGGAGATGCCCAGGCAAGAAGACTTAAAATTCGTGTGCAAGGTGAAGATGGAAAATATTTTGCGCACACACTGAATAATACCGTTGTAGCTCCACCAAGAATGTTGATTGCTTTTCTAGAAAATAATCTTTTAGAAGATGGAACTGTTGCAATCCCAGAAGCGTTAAGACCATATATGGGTGGTGCTAAGGTTATTTCTTAGTGGTTGTGATAGTAACAGAAAGTAAGAGGTGAAGTAATTGCATAAATATTTAAGAGCAATTGGCTTTAGTGAATTATCAAATAGAAAACAGCTTAATGAATTATTAAAAGACGTTATTTTAAAAGCAGATGAGAAGCAATATTTTTCAGCTGATAGTAACTACATATTTGCTGAGTATAATCATTTTTATTCGGCCAATATGGGGATAAGCGTTAGGGGCGAGTTTGATGATGAAGATAAATTCATTGTAGAGTATTATTATCCATTTTTTAGAGGAAGTAGAGTAAGTTCCTATGAAGATGTTTCTGTTGAACGACATGCAGAAAAGGAATCTTATGCAGGGATTTGCGATGATATTAAAATTGGTGTTTCTATGATTTTTTATTTACAAAATATCATTCCATACTTAAAATATGAAACGTTATCATTATTGCCTGTCCAGGGAACTTCTTTGGTATTATCAGCGTTATCTACTTCTGGTACCATTATGATGCCAATAAAAAAGGACGAAGTTGACAAGAAAAAAACAAAGCAAGCAGCAATTACACGTAACAAGTTAATTGCTGCTGCAAGAAAAGGCGATGAAGAGGCAATTGAGAATTTAACGCTCGAAGATATGGATACATATTCTTCTATTTCCAGAAAAATATTGAAGGAAGATATTTTTACTTTAGTAGATACGTATTTTATGCCCTATGGTGTAGAATGCGATCAGTATTCAATCCTTGGAGAAATAGAAGATTACAAATTAGTAGAAAATCAGATTACAAAAGAAATTATTTATGAAATGACGATTAATTGTAATGAGATGTACATGGATATTTGCATTAATAAATCAGACGTAATGGGAGAACCGGAAATCGGTCGAAGATTTAAGGGAACAATCTGGTTACAAGGATGGATTCATTATCCACAAGACTCAAGAGACGATGTGAAAGAGTAAGTAAAATAAGCTGAGAGATTTATTTACAAATCAGATCATATCATGCTATTATATTTAGCAGGTCTTCGTAGTTAAATGGATATAACAGCCCCCTCCTAAGGGGCAGTTGAGGGTTCGATTCCCCCCGAGGACATTAAAAAATTGGTTGAATGCATGCTATGCTATGCGAGCAGTATGCAGATTGGAATATAAATGAATTATATCGTTTTTGACTTAGAATGGAACCAAGCATCAGAAGGTAAATGTAAAGTTAATAAAGATATGCCGTTTGAGATTATTGAAATAGGTGCTTTAAAATTAAATGAGCAAAAGTGTGTAATTGGTGAATTTAATCGTTTAATAAAGCCATCTGTTTATAAGGACATGCATTTTATTACAAAGACGCTTAGTCACATTAAAAAAGAAGAATTATTTAATGGAAAATCTTTTGAAGTAGTGGTTTGTGATTTTTTGAAATGGTGTGGTGAGGACTTTGTCTTTTGCACATGGGGACCACTTGATTTAACAGAATTACAACGAAATATGAATTATTATCAATTTGCTTCATTATCCAATAAACCAATGCAATTTCTTGACATTCAGAAATTATTTAGCCTTGGCTATGAGAATGGAAAAAGCAGAAGAACTTTAGAGTATGCAATTGACTATTTAAAAATTGTAAAAGATATTCCATTTCACCGGGCTTTTAGTGATGCATATTATACCGTGAAAGTGTTTCAAAAAATTGCGAGTGAACTTCATGACCATGTGTCATTCGATTTATTTGCATTACCGAGTTCAAAGAGAGACGAGATTCACATCGTATTTAGCGATTATTCAAAATATATTTCAAGAAAATTTAAAACAAAAAGTTCTGCACTGTTAGATCGAGAAGTTAGCAGTATTAAGTGCTATATATGTAAAAAAGCATTACGTAAAAAAATAAAATGGTTTACTCCAAATGGAAAACATTACTATGCAGTTTCCTTTTGTCCAAATCACGGTTATTTGAAAGGGAAGATAAGGATTAAGAAAACTGAAGATAATGAAGTGTTTGTGGTCAAAACAATTAAACAGATTGAGGTTGCTGATGTAGAAGAAATTTTGCAAAAAAAGGAACGATCTAGAGAGCAACGAATTTGTAGACAAAGAGCAAAAAAAAACAAAGCGCAATAGCTTTGTTTTTTTTATGTAGACTAACGATAATCATAATCATCAAAATGTAATCTTTTCTTACGTCTCTTTTTTCTGCGAATCTTACTATTACGCTTTCTAGAGAAATGATAGTTTTTAATAAATGCTCTAATAAATAGGATTAGGATCAAAATGAAGGCGATTCCCATTATAATACCAAGAACTTTTAGGATATTAATAAAAATGATTTTACCAGAAAAACCATTGGAAGATGTAGTATTATCCGATACAACGGGAGAGTCAAAATCATAGGATTTTTGATTCATATCCGTGAGCATTACATTTGCATTTCCCACCGAGACACCATTATAACTGTATTGAATCGTTGCTACGGACTGAGAGTTTTGCTGATCATAGGACAATTCTGACAAAGTATCTTTAAAATCGACTGTCTTTGGAATGGTAACGAGTGCTTTATCATCAATGGTCATAATGGGCTGGCTTTTTCCAAAAACATCACTATTACTTTCAAAAAAATCAGAATGATCAAGAACGTAATTCACTTCATTTTCTGCAATAGAGACATTTTGAAAGTTTGCAAATCCGTAGTCAAATAAACTAATGGTATCGTTAAATTGATCAGGAGACTCTTCCTTTAATATTACGCAGATTAGACGCATTCCATCTTTTTCAGCACAGGAGACAAGCGTTTGTCTCGCCAGGTTCGTATACCCGGTTTTACCACCGACAAAATACTCATAACTAAATTGCATATTCGAACATAGTTTATGATGATTTGACATTTCCCAAGTATCAGGTTGTTTAGCAGACGGTAGTATTGTATAATTCCTTGTTCCAGAGATTTTAGATAAAGTCTCGTTCTTAAAGAATTCGGATGCAATGAGAGCAAAATCATAAGCAGTGGTATAGTGTTGATCGTCGGGTAAGCCATTTGTATTATTAAAATGTGTATTCTCACATCCTAGCTCCTTAGCCCGCTCATTCATTAAGTTAACAAAACTAGGAATATCACCAGCAGCTTTTTCGGCGACACCGTTACAAACTTCATTTGCAGAATAAAGAAGCATTGTATACAGGCATTCTTCAAAGGTTAGTTCCTCACCAACATCAATACCGGCATTGCTAGAACCACGGTCAATACTAAAGATTGCTTCATTTGAAAAGGGAATCATCGTATCAAGAGATTCGATTTTTTCCATTGCAAGCATTGAAGTCATAATCTTTGTGATACTGGCAGGGAATTGTTTTTCATGGATGTTTTTAGCATATAGAATGGTTTTTGTATTTGCTTCCATTAATATGGCACTAGCAGCTCCAATTTGTGGGCCATCCGGCCAATTTTCAATATCATTGGACTCAATAGGCCATGATTTTCTATTTTCTGCTTCACTCGCATAATCAATTGTAGCGGCATGAACAGGAAGGGAAATGATCGTGCTTAAAAATATCGATAAGGATATTTGAAAAGCTCTTCTAAGGGTTTTTTTAAACATGTTATTCTCTCCGTTTTCATATAAATGGACCTTTTCTATAATACACTATTTTCAAGTAAAACCAAAGGCATATAAGAAAAAATTCACAATTGAATTGAATCTTCTAATGAAAAGTAAATAAAAAATTGATTTTCTGGTTTGAAAAGTGTAAAATATGCTCTGGATAGAATGCTTTTTCATTATAAATCCAAATAATTATGAAATGAGGCTAGTTGTGAGATTACGAAATATAACCGGTGCCGATGAAACAATAGAACAAAGTAAATATGTAATTCAAAACCCAGAAACTTTAAAAAATTCGATTCATACGCTGTTTCAAAATAAAAATCAGCCATTACAGATTGAGATTGGGATGGGTAAGGGAAGATTTATTATGGACCTAGCATCCATGAATCCAACAATTAATTATATAGGAATTGAAAAGTATTCAAGTGTATTATTACGTGCATTACAAAAAATGGAAGAACGAAATTTAGACAATCTATTGTTTATGTGTGAAGACGCAAGAGAATTACCAGATTTTTTTGGAAAAGAAGAAATCGATAAAATTTATTTGAATTTTTCAGATCCATGGCCAAAAGATCGACATGCCAAAAGAAGGTTAGTGTCAAATAATTTTCTGATGGTGTACAAAGAAGTGTTGAAAAGAGATGGACTAATAGAGTTTAAGACGGATAATAGAGAATTATTTGATTTTGGATTAGAACAAATCCAAATAAGTGAATATGATTTATTAGATATGACCTATGATTTGCATCAAGATGAGAAATTGTCAAAAAATAATATCATGACAGAATATGAGGAAAAATTTCATAAAAAAGGAAACCCAATTTGTAAGTTTGTCATAAGACAAAAATAATTTGCTGATAACAGTCATTTATCGGCGCGTGGCTCAGTTTGGTAGAGCGCGGCGTTCGGGACGCCGAGGTCGCAGGTTCGAATCCTGTCGCGCCGAGTATTGAATGAATACCTGATAATGGAGCAAATGAATAAAGTATTTACGATTCTAATTTCGATTCCAATTTTGATTCCAACTCCGAGTCCGAATCCACTTCCATTTCTAATTCTTTGATAATGAGTTCAAAAAATCCAAAATCTGTTTTAATCTTATATAATAATCCATTTGTAAAGGAATACTGATTATGATCATAGCGTGATAAAGTCACGATGGGTTTAAGGCTATGGCATAAATCCTTATGATTTGTGTGTAGAACAGCAACTTTATTGCTGATCATTGAGGACAGACGTTCTAACGTTGAGAGGACAGTTGCATCCAAATCCGTGATTTCTGAATTGAGAACAAAACAAATCATATGAATAACCATCTCATAGGGAAAAGATAGCATTGCAATAAAATTGCAATTTCCCTCAAACTTCATAATCGAAAAGGTGTTTTCAGTGGTGATTGGTTTATAAATTAAGGTCTCAGAAATATTGATATTTGTAAAGAAGATAGACTCAAAGATGTCTTCTAATACTTGGATAAATAATTCCTCAAGCTTTGTAGAAGATGGCAATAACTCAGGCTGTTTCCCGAGAAGAATATTCTTATCAGAACCTCGTATATGATTGATGGACCACGATAATAAAAATGCAAAAAAATCTTTTGAAATATCAACTCGATAATACAGACTGTGAAAATCCTTCTCATAGTCGAGTAAAGTATTTGTGAAAATCTCATGTTCCTTTATATGTGTATGAATGCCTGAATACTGAATGGATCTTTGAAACATTTCTTCATCGGCAAAATGTTTCACGGATAAAATTTTAATATACTCAATAGCTTTTAAACACTCGGCTCTAGAATGTTCTTTATCATTTTTTGCCAATTCGAATAAAAGAAGATCTAATCGATCAAACAGCAATTTATGTTGATTATCTATATTTGTAACACCTATTTTGTACTCTTCTTTCCAAAGCATAAAATTCCCCTTTTCAATCCTATACTTATAAGGATATAATGTTCATAGGTTGAGTATAGTCCAACTGATTATAGAAATCAATTTAATTTTGCGATAGGGTACTATAGACTGAGAGGGAATAATGGCGTCGATAAAAGATATAGCAAAAGAATGTCAGGTTTCGATTGCAACAGTGAGTAAGGCGTTAAATGATCATACGGATATAAGTGAAACAACGAAAATTAGAATTCGTGAAAAGGCAAAGGAATTAGGATATTATCCAAATTCAGTTGCAAGAGCTTTAAAAACAAATTCTAGTAAAAATATAGGGGTACTATTTGTTGAAGAAGCTCATTGTGGATTAACACATGCATTTTTTTCGCATATTTTAGATAGTTTTAAAACAACTGCAGAGTCGAAAGGCTATGATATTACGTTTTTAAATTGTAACAAGAGTAGACCCAATCGGATGAGCTACCTTGAGCATTGTAAGCATAGAAAGTTTGATGGGTTGATGATTGCAAGCATCAATTATGATGATCCAGAGGTACTTCAATTAGTGGCAAGTAACATGCCGTTAATTACGTTAGACTATTCGTTCCAAAATAAAAGTAGCATTGTATCCAATAATATTATAGGAATGAAGGATTTAGTAGATTATATTTATTTAAAGGGACACAGAAAAATAGCCTTTATTCATGGTCTGACATCTTCAACCACGAATGCTAGACTTTCGAGTTTTTATGAACGCATGGAACATTATGAAATTAAAGTGAATTCGGAATATGTAAGACAGGCAGCCTATCAGGATATTGAAGAGGCTGTTAAGCAAACCAAGTTTTTAATGAGATTGGATGAAAAGCCGACCTGTATTATTTACCCAGATGATTTCACGGCACTTGGTGGATTAAATATATTAGAAAGTATGAACTATTCGGTTCCAGAGGATGTTTCAGTTGCAGGCTATGATGGGCTGAATTTCTGTAGTTTGATAGAACCTAATATTACTACGATTCGCCAAAATACATATGAAATAGGTAAAAGAGCGGCATTAAAATTAATCTCACATATTGAGAAGCCTAAAAGTACACTAATTGAAATGATCGTAATTGATGGGGTCCTTGAGAAAGGACAGAGTATTAAGAAAATAATAATGTAGAATGAAGTGGTTTGTAAAAAATGAAAAAGTGGATTGGCAATAAGAATTTTTATAGAAAAGTATTACTCATAACCATGCCAATATTTGTCCAAAATGGAATCAGCAGTTTTGTAGGAATGTTGGACAATTTAATGGTGGGAAGACTTGGAACAGATGCATTAAACGGAGTAGCAATTGTAAACCAATTTTTCTTTGTTTTTATGATTTGCATTTTTGGAGGTGTTTCAGGAGCTGGAATTTTTAGTGCTCAGTTCTTTGGAAAAAAGGATTACGAAGGAGTTAGAAATGCTTTTCGATTCAAGCTCATTGCCTGTACTGTGATTTCAGTACTTGCGATTGTTCTCTTGGCTACAAAGGGAGATTTTTTGATACAACTCTATTTGCATAAAGAGAGTGGCGTAGGTGATCTTGCAAAAACATTGGAATATGCGCAGACCTATTTGTGGGTTATGCTAATTGGCTTAGTTCCTTTTGCAATGAGCCAGGTATATGCATCTACATTACGCGAGGGAGAGATAACAATGACTCCCATGTTTGCTAGTGCTATTGGAGTAGTAACGAATTTTGTGTTTAATTTATTACTTATTTTTGGTTACTTGGGATTTCCGAAACTAGGTGTTTTAGGTGCAGCAATCGCAACATTGATAGCAAGAATCGTAGAAATGTTAATCATCGTAGTCAGCGCACATAAAGGTGAGAGAAGTGCCATTATAATGAAGGGTATTTATCGTACAGTTAAAATACCAATGATACTTGTTAAACGAATTTTACTTAAAGGATTGCCTCTTATGATTAATGAAATCCTTTGGGTTGTAGGTATGGTTACAATAACACAGTGTTATTCGAATCGAGGATTAGAAGTCGTTGCTTCTTTGAATATAACATCAACCATTTCTAATATGTTCAATATTGCCTATATTGCTTTAGGGAGTGGAATTTCTATCATGGTAGGGCAGTTACTTGGAGCTGGAAAATTAGATGAGGCGAAGGATACAGATCGCAAATTAGTAGCATTCTCAGTGTTTATGAGTATGGTTCTTGGAAGTATTATGATTCTGTGTTCAAGTGTATTCCCAGAATTTTATAAAACAGAGCAAGAAGTAAAAGAATTGGCAAAAATGACAATTGTTATTGCTGGTATCTACTTACCGCTCCAGGCCTACACGCATGCAGCCTATTTTACATTGCGTGCAGGTGGAAAAACGGGTTATACATTTTTGTTTGATAGTATATTTACATGGGTGTTGATTATTCCACTAGCATATATTCTGTCTACAAAAACGACTTTGCCAGTGATTCTTGTATATGGTTTAGTTCAAGGCACAGAATTCATTAAATGCATCATAGGATTTGTTATGTTAAAAAGTGACAAATGGATGATTAATTTTGTGGACGAAATTCATTACTAGCGATTAGTATCATGGATACCATCAAAGTGCTTTTTAAACTTATCTTTTGTTAATTCATAAGCGCGAACTCGCGAATAATTATACGTTCTAAATGTAATTTTAGTATACTTTCGATTAATTTTATCATAGTAGTCAGTTTCACTAGAAATAGGATTACTATCATACCAATTGTCAGAGAGTTTATTTGGATCATAGTCATTTTTCAATACACTTTTTGTAACAAGAGCAGGTGTTGCATCTAAGCTAAGATTATAGAGGTATTCGACGTCACAATTCCGGTTGTTTGAAGAATACGTATTCACATAGTCTTCTGCATTATAGTCTTTCAAATTATATAAGGCGATATAGTAATCTGGTTTTGAAAATGAAAGAATTAAATAACACAGAGTAATACATACGCAAACGTATTGAAACAGTGGAAAATTTTTATTCAAAATATGAATCACAATTCCAGTCAAAACTAGGAATATAACAAGTAATGACCAAAGAACAAAAACACGTAGGAAGGTCAAAGCATATTCCTGAATATACATAATCATTCGAAACAGAGCGGATGCATTCATGATATAAGTGCTGATTGTGATAAAGAGCAATAGTGCCTTTAAAACCTTGTGATCTTGAAAACATTTTAAGCAAATGAGAACAAGGAATAAATTGATTAAGCATACAAATAGTAATTGATAAAAGCCTTCCCTAGCATACTCAGAGTAGTTATATCCTTCAGGTAGGGATAGGTTATTAAAAAATAAGTAGCATAGTTGGATCGCACTAAATAGGAAGTAGATAATGCTGATAATACTTGTAAAGGTTATGGCAATAATTGGATTTGCCTGTTTTGCATCTTTCTCAATCTCTGTGATATTTTTTTCATGTGAGTAGGAGAGTAAATTATAGGCTCCAAAAGAACCAATTATAAAGGTAATTATGATGCCAAAAAAATCAAGAATAGTGGTATCTTTAGGAAGAATATTTCGAAAGATCGACTCAAAAATAGCATCTGCTGAAGACAATAGAACAATTACCAAAATTGCTAGAGGAAGTGCTATTACAAAACCAATAAAAATCGGGTAGAAGACATTGGACTTTTTGTCCGAGTCTTTTTTTTGAAAGCGTACCATACTTACAAATGGATAGTGTGTATTTCCAAGGGACAAAAATGCAAGATTAAGTGAAGCAGAAAGAAATTTTGAAAATGTCCAGTGTAAAGTAGCATAGTATTGATTTAATAAACTTAAAAGAATCAAGAAAAGGATAAGGCAATAGTTTAGAAAAATCATAACGCCATTGTCCGTTAAGAAGTTTGATACACTTGCGAGAACAATTCCTATAAAGTAAAAACAATTGCTTTTCTTAAATGGGACTTCTAGTTTCTTGAGACAAAACAAGAATAGTGCAATACTTCCAACGGCTAATACACTAACCATTACTCCTGAATAATTCCGATAAATACAGAAGCAATACAATAAGCCGTAGAGAATGGTTGCGATGCCATAAACTTCAAAGTGATCAATAAAATCTAGTGTTTCTTTTCGATAGTCCTTTTTTGGTGGTTCGTAATTTGTTTGTTCCATAATGATAATCCTTTCCCCTTAAAAATGTTTACTCAATTGTTATATGATCTAAACCATCGTCAACATATTCTAAAATGTCTCCTGGTTGGCAATTTAGTGATTTGCAGATTGCGTTTAGTGTAGAAAAGCGAATGGCTTTTGCTTTGTTATTCTTTAAAATGGATAAATTTGCCTGAGTAATATCTACTTCTGATGCTAATTCTGTAAGACCGACTTTTCGTTTAGCCATTACAACGTCTAAATTTATTAAAATTGACATGGAGCCTCCTGACTAAATTGTTAAATCATTTTCGAGTTTGTAATTTACTGCTTTTTGAAATACTAAGGACAGAACCTTGCTAAACAATCCTGCGATTGTAAAAACAATGATGACAATTAGTACAGCAGGGGTAATATAAAGGATTAATCTAGCACAGGTGATAAGTGCAATGCAGATGCTATAAGTACCCATTTTGCGGAGGCTGATTACATTTTCTATAATGAAACAGTCATCAATGGAGAGTGTTTTAAATATTTTGCGCAATTGTCCGATAATCAATACTGCAAAACACCCAGATAGAGAAAACAGTACACACAAAGGAATGTAAAAACGTTCAAAATATTGATTGTAGGCGCTATAGATCTTAAAAGAAAATGGAACTGTGATCGTTGTTAAAATTCCTGCGAAAAACATAAAATCAAGAAGAAATTTAGTTAGTTTAATAAGCTTATTATTCATATAAATCCTTTCCTAAACAAATTTTGTAATTCTAATACAGAATGTAACACCTAGAAATTTGTTTGTCAATAATTATTTATTGAAAAACGATAAAATAATGTTGAAAAACAGTTGTTTTCAAAAAACAAACTGTCAAAATTCTCAGTGAGACTCAGCTGAGAGTTGCCGAGAGTTGTCAGATGGCTATAAAATTGGTATGATTAAGTTTGTACTAAAAACAGGGGGATTCAAAATGGAGTATATAAGAAAATTTTATGAGGGTGATCTAGACAAAGTTATGAAAATTTGGCTAGAAGGAAATTTGTCTGCTCATGCATTCATTGGTGCGGAGCATATAAAGAACTACTTTGGCTATGTTTCTAGGTTGATTCCAAAAGCAGAGGTATATGTTTACGAAATGAATGGTGAAGTAGTGGGTTTTGTTGGTTTATCGGATCAAAGTATTCAGGGATTTTTTGTAGAAGAACAGTATCAGGGCTTAGGAATTGGGACAAGACTTTTAAACTTTATCAAATCAAATTATGAGTATTTTGATTTAATGGTATTTGAAAAAAATGTAAAAGCAATTGAATTTTATGAGAAGAGCAAATTGATTTTTGAGCAGAGCTTGGTAAATGAAGATTTTGGAGAAATAGAACACAAATATTGTTATCGACTTGAAGTATAGTCTAACAGCACAAAGGAAATGGTTTGAGAATGAGTAAAAAAGGAAGCTCAGATAATTTCATAAAACAGGCAGGATTCTTAGCAGTTGCAGGGATACTAAGCAGGATTATTGGGTTATTATATAGAAGTCCGCTTACAGCAATTATTGGAGATGAAGGAAATGCATATTATAGTACTGCATACACAATTTATGTAATTATATTATTGGTTTCGTCCTATAGTATACCCTCAGCAATATCCAAAATTATTTCGCAAAGACTTGTTTTAGGAGAATATAATAATGCGCATCGGATTTTTAAATGCGCACTTATTTATGTATTTGTTGTTGGTGGGATTGCTTCCATTTCAGCGTTCATTTTGGCACCTCTTTTAGTGGAACATAATTCGGTTGAGGTGTTTCGTTTATTTACGCCAACGATTTTCCTGTCAGGATTTTTGGGCGTACTTAGGGGGTATTTTCAAGCACATAGGACGATGTTACAAACCTCTATTTCACAGATACTTGAGCAAATTCTAAATGCTGTTGTAAGTATTTTAGCTGCTTACTTCTTACTATCGTCGTTATCAAGTAGTGACCCAACGATTCGAGCAATCACGGGTGCAAAGGGAAGTGCACTTGGTACGGGAGTGGGAGTTTTGATTGCACTTATATTTATGGGATTTCTTTATTTTTTAAATCGTCCCATTATTAAAAAGAGAAGAAAAAGAGATTCTTGCGTAAAAACACTTTCATACTCAAAGGTATTTTTGATTATTTTATCAATGGTTACACCGATTATTTTAAGTACCTTTATTTATAATTTTTCGACATCATTGAATCAAACAATTTACATTAAAATCATGATGCATTTTCATCATTTAACGGAGAAAGTGGTATCCACTGGTTATGGAGTGTTTGCATCGAAGGCGGTTACACTATCCAATGTTCCCATTGCAATTGCTTCGGCAGTGAGTGCTTCCATCATACCCGCGATATCAGCTTCATATACGACGAAGAATTATAAGGAAGCAAATCAAAAAATTCAGCTTGCGATGAAAACAACAATGTTAATATCCATTCCGTCTGCAGTCGGGCTATTTGTGTTTGCAAAACCAATTCTAATCCTTTTATTTCCTCAAAAAGCAACGATACAACTGGCAACCATGTTATTGCAGTGGTTGAGTATTACCGTAATTTTCTATGCGATTTCCACATTATCAAATGCAATTTTGCAGGGAATCGGTAAAGTTAATATTCCTGTAATCAATGCGATTATTGCCCTATTTGTTCAAACGTTAGTATTAGTAATCGTAGTTATATATGGTACGAACCCAATACTTGGTTTAGTGTGGGCAGCCATTACCTATTCCTTTTTAATGTGCATTTTAAATGGAGTAGCAATCAAGAAATATCTTCATTATAAACAGGATTATTTAAAAACATTTATCATGCCCGGTGTATGTGCAACCCTAATGGGATTGGTAGCGTACTTATTCTATATAGGAATGATGGCGTTAATCAAGAATTCAACCATTTCCTTATTCCTTGGAATTATAGTTGCAATTCTAATCTATGCTGTATTATTATTAGCAACGAGGACGTTACAAAAACAAGAACTCGAGAAACTTCCATTTGGCAGGAAACTATCAAAATGGATCAAATTGTAGAAAGAGGTATTTTATGAAATTTTCAAAAATCGGTTTATCAGTATCCATTATTTCCGTGCTAGCATTTGTTTTGGGTTATTTAAGCATTTGGTATGCAGTAGTGTTCTTAGGTGTTGTTTTTATTGTAAAATTGGATTATGAAGTTAAAATCAACGCATTGCAATCCACATTACTTGCACTTGTATTTATGGTCCTAGAAGGTGGAGTATCTATTTCAAATGGTGGATATCTCAAAGTAATCAATTTTTTCCAACAATCCATTCTTCGTGGACAAAACATGGAAGTGCTATACAAGCTAAACCTATTTCCACTTCTGTTGTCTTTCATTGGACTGATTCAAATTCTAGTTATCCTATATTGTATTTTCAAAGCAAGGAAGGGTGAAATTGTTGAATTGCCAGTAATCACAGGAATTGCCAAAAAGCACGTTCAAGAAGAATCCTCTGGATTATAGAAAGAACAGAACAATAGTACAGAACAAAAGAACAGAATAAAAGCACCTACCCCAAGGCTCCTACGTCCTCAAAATAAGTGCTTATCAGTGCACCGCCAGGGGCTCGAACCCTGGACACCCTGATTAAGAGTCAGGTGCTCTACCAACTGAGCTAGCGGTGCAAGTCAAAATCTAACATGCAAGAGTAATTATAGTATATGAAAAAATTCTTTGCAATACTTTTCTTACAAAAATTTTAGATAAAATTTAGAAATATGAAGATATGAGGAATGATTGAGATGATAGATTCACACGCACACTACGATGATGAAGCATTTTTAGAGGATCAAAACGAACTATTAGAAAAAGTGCATGAAACCATTGAGTATATTATCAACAGTAGCTCGAGTTTTGAGACAATTAAGACAACCCTAGAATTAACGAAGAACTATTCATATATTTATGGCGTATTAGGAATTCATCCAAATGAGAGCCAAGAACTATCTGAGAGTCGATTTGAAGAACTTAGAACCTATTATCAAAATGATAAAATTGTAGCAGTTGGTGAAATTGGTTTGGATTATTATTGGAAAGAACCTGAACGAGAAATTCAAAAAAAATGGTTTGAAAAGCAGTTTATGCTTGCAAAAGAGCTTAATTTGCCAGTTGTAATCCATTCTCGAGATGCAGCGAAAGATACCCTGGACTATTTGAAAAGTATGAAGACGCCGGATGCGCTTGGCGAGATTCACTGTTTCTCTTATGGAAAGGACATGGCTAGAGAGTTTCTAAATTTAGGATATTATCTAGGAATTGGTGGCGTAATCACCTTTCAAAACGCAAAGACGTTAAAGGAAGTTGTTGAGTACGTACCACTGGATCGAATTCTTTTAGAAACAGACTGCCCTTATCTAGCACCAAATCCTTATCGGGGGAAGCGAAATTCATCACTTTACTTGCCATTTGTTGTTGAAGAGATTGCTAAAATCAAGCAAGTATCCTATGAGGAAGTTGTAAGTGTCACCACCCAAAATGCACTACAATTATTTCGGATTCAATCAAAAAAATAGAATATATTTGTATTAGAACGGAGAAAATAATGGCAACCTTAGGGAATCCAAAACACACAATAGAGGTTTTACAAAAATATAATTTTCATTTTCAAAAAAAATATGGACAAAACTTTCTGATTGATGCAAATATTTTAGAGAAAATTGTTTGTAGTGCAGGAATTACAAAAGAGGATTGTGTATTGGAAATTGGTCCAGGGATTGGAACAATGACACAATATCTTGCGGAACATGCGAGAAAAGTAATTGCTGTTGAAATTGATGTAAATTTAATTCCGATTTTAACAGATACATTAGCACCCTATGAAAATGTTAAAATAATAAACCATGATATTTTGAAATTAGACCTAATTGATTTGATTGAACAGGAAAATGGGGGAAAGCCAGTCAAAGTAGTTGCGAACTTACCTTACTATATAACGACTCCTATTGTAATGGGATTATTTGAAAATAAGATTCCAATTGAAAGTATTACCATCATGGTTCAAAAAGAAGTTGCAGATCGAATGCAAGTGGGACCTGGAACAAAAGATTATGGAGCACTTTCTTTAGCAGTTCAATACTATTCAAAACCAGAAATTATAGCAGTGGTACCACCAAGTTGTTTTATTCCTAGACCAAATGTTTCAAGCAGCGTAATTCAACTGACCAAACATGTAACACCGCCAGTTCAAGTGAAAAACGAAGAGTTTATGTTTGAGATTATTAGAGCATCGTTTAATCAACGAAGGAAAACACTTGTGAATGGACTTACAAATGCAAACATTTTGAATGTAACAAAAGAAAAGGTACTAAGCGCTTTAGAGCAAATGAATCAGAAAGAAGCAATTAGAGGGGAAACGCTTAGTTTAGAAGAGTTTGCAACGTTAAGCAACCTTTTATATATAAGTTGAGGGGATTATGAACACGGTAAATTATTATGAGGTTTTGAATGTTAGCCCAAAGGCAAATTTGAAGGCAATTAAATCTGCATATAGAAAACTGAGTAAGATCTATCATCCTGATACGGGATATAAGGATCAATCAAAATTTCTATTAATTAATGAAGCATATGATGTGCTATCAGATCCAGACAAACGAAAAGAGTACGATGGGACACTGGGGCCAATGAATTCAGCCTCAAGAACATCTACGAAAACATCTACAAAATCGTCTTCAAGAACGTCTTCAAGAACATCTTCAAGAACAAGTAGTCAAAATTACGAACGATCGTCGGATATGTATGAAACAAGGCCACCATACATTTTCAAAGAAAATGTAAGTCCCTATAGTAAACTATATATTCGTTTTATTCTCGTTCAAATTATAGTATTCATACTTGGTATTATGTTTTTGGTGAGCTACTCCGATTCCGTAGAGTATTCCTATAATGAGCCAGATACGGATTCACGTTATGAGTCTGAGAGTACGTCGCAAAGTTCAGAGGATCCTTACAGCGAGAGAATGAGATCTCAGTATGAAGCAGAGTTATTAGAACAACAAAAATACCAACAAGAATATCAAACAATTAAAGAACATACAAAAAACAGTACAATTGTAGTTGAAGAACCATAACACACATAGGATCATTATGTAATGTTATCCGACCATTCTGCAGAGACTTTGAATCAAATTAGTGTTGATGAATAAGGGACTTTTGTCCCTTGTTTTTTTTTGACAAGGCCATTTTCCTATGATAAACTGTAACATGGTGGGGTGTAGATACTGCACAAAATAAATAAGTAAGAGTTTATAGAGGTGAGTGACTTGGATAAGTATGAATACAGAGTTCGCGCTGAGGAAATCAATGCATTAATTGAACACAGAGAATATGGCGAAGCAGTAAAAATAGCGGATACAATTGACTGGCAAAGAGTCAAGAGTGTGACAATGTTATGCAAGGTTAGCGAATTATATAAAATGAATAGGCGATATGAAGAAAGCAGGGACATTTTACTACTTGCTTATGAAAGACAACCTGGAGCTAGGAAAATTGTATATTCCTTATGTGAATTGGCAATCAAACTAGATGATGTTGTTTTAGCAGTTGAATATTATAAAGAATTTGTTCAAGTTGCTCCAAGAGACACTGGAAAGTATATCTTGCAGTATCGTTTGTATGAAGCACAGGATGTTAGTCTTGAAGAGCGTATAGCAGTGCTTGAAGAATATAAGAAGCGTGATTATAGAGAAAAGTGGGCCTATGAGTTGGCATACTTATACCACCGTATAGGTCTTGCTACAAAATGTGTTGAGGAATGTGATGAATTAATTCTTTGGTTTGGCGATGGAAAATATGTAATTAAAGCTTTGGAATTAAAAATGATTCATGAGCCATTGACTGAAAGTCAGCTAGAAAAATATAATCGCAGAAATGAAAAAAGTAAGCAGCAGGAAGAGCAAAGCAATATAGCAACAATGGAAGTCAAAGTGGATGAAGAGATTGCTAAAGTTGCTCAAGAAGTTGAGATGACGCTTGCGAGTGCCGCAGCAGAAATTATTTCAGAAAGTAGTGAATCTGAAGGATTAAGTGAGCTAGTAGAGCCGGAAGAATTAGAAATTGAAGTGAAGGCAATCGATATGGGTGAATATAATACCATTAATCTTCAAGAAGAGCTTGCCAAAAATCTAGCACAGGTAATGGCTGCCGAAGATATGATTGCAACAGATGCAACAGTTGCTTTACCAATTGACACAATCGTGGGAGAAGCTACAAAAGAATTAATGGTGGAAGCAATTACTGCTGGTGCTATTACAGATGAAGTTTTGCGGGATGCAATTATGAGTCCTTTATTGCAAGATACAGTGGAGTTGACCCCAGTTATGTCTGTTCAAGAGCCAGAAGACGAGGCTGAAGAACTGGAAGAATTGGAAGAACTAGAAGAACTAGAAGAAGAAATCCAAATTGAAGAAGAGATTATTAAAGATATTTTTGAATCAGAAGAAGAGTTAGTTGAGAAAGAACAACAAGATAATTTAGAAGAAGATATTTATTGGGATGAGGATGATTTAGATGCTCCAGAAGAATTACTTGAGGCAGGTAAAGTTCAATTTCATGAAACAAAAGACTTAAACCCAATTTTTCCAAAACGAGTAATGCCTATTACTAGTGTGATTCCAATTGTTCCAGGTCTTTCTACGGAACCAATTCCAGATATTAGAGTTATTGAAGGGGTTCATACAAGTGCGACCATTTTGGAAGAGCAAATGGCAAGAATTGCAGAGCAGCTAGCAAAATTAGAATCAAAAGTGGTTAAAGTAAATGAAACGGTTGAAGAAGTTGTTAATAAAACAACTGAAGCAGAGCGAGTATCGGAGAATACAGAACAAGAAGAAACAGAAGTTGAGCGTCAGATCACAGGGCAGCTTAGTATGGAAGATATTATGGCTGAGTGGGAGCAAACTAAAAAAGAGGTTGAAGAAAAGCGCATTGAAGAGATGCGAAGAAAACTGATTGCTCAAACTGGACCAATGTTCCAAAATTATGATGCACAAAACCATATCGAGTTTGACTATCTGAAACCTTCTATTGATGTATTTGCAAAAAAAGAAGAAGAGGTAGAGCAAAACGAACTTGATAAAATGAATTTCCCTTCTTCTATTCTTAACACATCTGAGTTAAAAGAAATTGAAGAAGAATTAGTCAATAGATTTGAAGAGCAGAAAACTCAAAACGGTAAAAAGGATAGCTTATCTGAGAGAGAGAAAAAAGCGGGACTACTTGATACAGAGAATCTTGCCGATTTGGTAGCACAGGTTTTAGAGGAAACAGGCTATGAGCAAGAGAATATCGTTGAAGAAGTATCAGAAGATGTTGTATCAGACGTAAATTTAGATACCGTTCAACTTGAAACAGTTCTCACAAATGAAGACGGTTGGAAGAGATGGCCAGTCGTTGATGTTTTACCTTCACAAGATCAAGCAGAAGAAAAAGTAGAACAGGTGCTACGAGAAGTAGAGGAAGTACAAGAAGCAGCTGCAGCAGAGGAAGTAATTGTAGAAAAGAAGAAAGAGTTAACTCCAATGGAGGCTGCTGTTCTGAAATTGAAGGCAAGAACGATTGCCGAAGAAGAGATGAAAAAAGCTTCAGTAGCTCTTGATCAAACGACAAAAATAAGCTTAAATACGCAGGAACTTGACCAAATTTCTTTTGAACAGCAAGACGTTTCTACAAGAACGTTGACAAAAGCAGAAAAAGAAGTATTTGGATGTATTGCTCAAACAAAAGAAATGCAGGAACAGGTTGCCCATGCGCTCGATACAATATCACTTATTCCATACACAGGGAATGTTCTATTGTCGGGAAATAAAGGAACGGGAACGATTACGGTTGCCAAAAATATTATCAAAGAGTTACAGCAAACAAACCCATCATTTTCTGGTAAAGTGGCTAAAATTACGGGAAGTCTTTTAGATAAAAAAGATATTCATGCAACCTTAGAGGGCTTAGAAAATGGAGCGCTGATTGTTGAGCAGGCAGGTGATTTGTCAGATCATGTTGTAGAACGTATCCTAAAAGATCTTAATACAATGCAAGATCGAGGAATTATCATTATTTTTGAAGATACAAAATCAAAAATAGAAAAGTTGATACAAGAATCCGATAGATTGCTTCGATTTTTCCCTGCAAGAATTGATTTGCTTGCACTTGATAACAATGGACTTGTTAACTTTGGTAAGGAATATGCAAAGGAACTGGAATATTCTATTGATGAAATGGGTATGCTTGCGCTTTATACTAGAATTACAGATATGCAGACAAGCGATCATTGTGTAACAGTAGATGAAGTAAAAGAGATTGTAGATGAAGCAATTCGAAATGCTGAGAAAAAAAGTGTTTCTAAATTTATGGATGTATTACTTGCTAAGAGATATGATGAAGATGACTTAATCGTTTTACGGGAAAAGGATTTTATTCGTAACTAATGGCTAGAAATGAGGATAAGGATTGAATGGCTCAAAAAAGAGATAATAGAGATTTTGTTGGAATTACAGAGGATGACCAGTACTTATTTGCGCAGGGAACACATTATGAGATCTATGAAAAGTTGGGTGCGCACCCTGCAGTAATGAATCAGAAAAAGGGAGTGTATTTTTCGATTTGGGCTCCAAATGCAAGAGAGGTCTTTCTTGTAGGAAGTTTTAATGAATGGAATGAAACTTCGTTACCAATGAACAAATTGGGGCCAGGTGGAATCTACGATTTATTTGTAGAGAATATTGAAGAAGGCGAGTTATATAAATTTCTTATTGTTACTCAGGCAGGAGAAAAATTATACAAAGCAGATCCGTATGCAAATCATGCGCAGCTTAGACCAGAAACAGCATCTAGAATCATTGATCTTGCTGGTTATAAGTGGACGGATGCAACTTATCTTGAGGAGCGAAAGAAAAAGAAATTTCAAACAGAGGCATTAGCAATTTATGAATGTCATATTGGTTCGTGGATGAGGCATGTAGAAAAAAAAGACGAAGATGGTTTTTATTCATATCGTGAGTTTGCAGATGCACTAGTAGAATATTTAAAAGATTTGAAGTTTACACATGTAGAATTGATGGGGATTGCAGAGCATCCGTTTGATGGTTCTTGGGGATACCAAGTTACAGGGTACTATGCACCAACCTCTAGATATGGGACCCCAAAAGATTTTATGTACTTGGTAAATAAACTGCATAAACATAAAATTGGTGTTATTTTAGACTGGGTACCAGCACATTTTCCAAGAGATGCCTTCGGACTAGCAGAGTTTGATGGAACTTGTTTATATGAGCATCCAGATACTCGAAAAGGTGAACACCCAGACTGGGGAACCAAAATATTTAATTATGAGAAAACAGAAGTGCAAAACTTCTTGATTGCAAACGCACTTTTTTGGGCAAAAGAATATCATATTGACGGGCTTCGTGTAGACGCAGTAGCCTCCATGTTATATTTGGATTATGGTAAAAACCATGGGCAATGGGTTGCAAATAAGTATGGTGATAATAAAAATCTTGAAGCAATTGATTTTTTAAAACATCTTAATTCCATTATGAGTAAGAGACATAATGATGTAATGATGATTGCAGAAGAGTCAACTGCATGGCCAAAAGTAACAGGTAGCGTAGAAGAAGATGGTCTAGGATTTACTTTTAAATGGAATATGGGTTGGATGCATGATTTTTGTGAGTATATGAAATTAGATCCGTTTTTTAGAAAAGGGAATCATTACAAAATGACCTTTGCTATGAGCTATAATCATGCCGAGAATTATATTCTTCCGTTATCCCATGATGAAGTCGTGCATCTTAAGTGTAGTATGTTATTAAAAATGCCTGGCTATTATGTGGATAAATTTGCAAACCTCCGTGTTGGATACTCCTATATGTTTTCACATTCTGGAAAGAAACTTTTATTCATGGGTCAGGAGTTTGGACAGGATAGTGAATGGAGTGAGGCAAAAGAATTAGATTGGGATTTGTTAGAGGATACTTTACATGCTTCGCTCAAAAAATATGTTTCGAAGCTACTTGAAATTTATCGGAAATACCCAGCAATGTATGAGAATGATCAGAACTGGGATGGGTTTGAGTGGATGAACGCAGATGATCAGGAACAAAGCGTTTATACCTATGTTCGTAGAACAGTTACTAAGAAAAACAGTATATTGGTTGCTTTGAACATGACACCGATTGAACGAGGAGACTACAAAATTAAAGTGCCAAAAGCTGGAAAATACAAGGTGATTTTAAATAGTGATGCACTTGAGTATGGTGGAAGTGGAGTAGCTCTTTCAACAGACTATATAGCTAAAAAGGAAGTAACAAATCAAGGTAATGGGGAACAGTATTTTATTACATGTGATTTACCTTCCTATGGAGCATTATTTTTCTTGTTCCAGGGTTAAGAAGAATTCAATAAATGCCGAAATAAAGGGTGAATGTGAAATACATTTGCCCTTTTATAGTATAAATAGGGTGAATAAGAAACCAAAATATATTCTAGGAATGGTGATTATATGCAGATACAATTTGATCCTACAAAGCCAAACCAGGATATGGAATTTGAAAAATCAACACAGAAAGTAAATGTAAATAGTGGGATTCAATGGAATCCTGGGTATATAACAGACATCAAAGGTAAGGTTACGGATGACAAGTCATTGATTGTTCAAGGAAGAACAACAAAGGATGTTTTAGAGCAGGCAACAAAAACGGATGTTGATGCTCAAAGTGACTATTTACTGTTGATGTCTCATTCTATGTCTTCCAATGATTTTTCTGATTTGATGAAAGAGGGTTTTGATGTATTAGATCTTCCAGCAAAAACAAGTGTTACACTTTCAGATAAGATGAAAGTGACGCTTGCAAAGTCTGGAACAATTGTTGAGGGATATACGGATACCTTGTCAATGGAAGAACTTAATGCAATTACGAAAAGTCCTGCTTTATCACAAGAATTGCGCAGCTCTTTTATTGATAAGGATGCACCTTTAACAAAGGAGCATGCTACAAAAGCGATGCAGTTAATGAATCAATCAAAAGAGCTTAAGCCTTTGACGCCGCAAGTTAAAGAATATATGGTATCGAACCAACAAGAAGCAAGTATACCAAATTTATATAAAGCACAGTATAGCGTTCAAGAGATGAAATCGACTTCTGTTGGCGAGTACTTCTATCAAGATCAAAATGGTTATTATGGAAAAGCAGCTTATAACAATGAATCAAGTGAAATGGATGCAACAAAGTTACAAAACTACTTGGAAGAGGTAGTAATTAGTAGTGGAGTGGAGTTAAATCAACAAACACTGGAAGAGGCAAATTGGCTTTTAGAAAAAGGAATACTTTTACAGCCAGCAAATTTGCAAAAAATCCATCAATTAAATCAACTTGTATTGCCGCCAACTGCAAAACAAGTCTTTGAATGTATGGCAGCAGCCATTAGCTCATATGGTGTATCTGAGAAGATGGTATTAGGAAGCGACAAGACTATCTATGAACTAGGTGTAGAATTAGAAGAAAAAGTAAATCTGCTACCAGCTGAGGTGGTTCTTCCCGATCAGAAAACGGGAATGTATAATCTAAATACAGTATTCTACTATCAATCTATACAACAATCCATACAAGATGAATCTCTTTCATCAAAAGAGATTCAGGCTACAAGGCAGATTCAAGAGATTCGCTTAAGAATGAGTGCACAGGTTAACATCTCAATGTTACGACAGGGAATATCAATTGATTTGATGCCACTTCAAGAATTAGTAGAGCAGCTTAAATCAGCGGAACAAGAGATTGCAAGCAATTTATTTTATGAGAATGAAGAAACTGCGATATCAAATTATCATATGTTTGAGGAAACACTTTCGCTTAAGAGTGAGATTTTAAGTGCTCCAATGGGATTTGTAGCTAGTTTTCAAAGTTACTATGAATTCTCTGCTACGCTCTCCTATTCTCAAATTGCGAGTCAGGCAGCAAGTCAAAAAAACCAATATGAACTTGCGAATAAGCAGTATGAAACGTTTATGAGTCAACCAAAAAGAGAGTATGGAGATACCATACAAAAAGCATTTCAAAATATAGATGAGATATTGAGTGAATTAGGGCAAGAAGCAATTGAAGAAAATCGAAGAGTAATACGGATTATGGCCTACGCAGATATGAGTGTATCTAGTAAACAATTTCAGGATGTAAAAGAAGCCGATCAGTTGTTATCAAAGGTAATTGCAGCTCTGACACCTGCAAAAACGCTGGGTCTGATTAAAAATCAAATCAATCCACTTGAAATGACCCTTGAAAAATTAGAGGAAGCATTATACAAAACGGATGACAGCACTCATGAATTTAGTGAAACAGGTGATGATACCAGCCAATATGCACAGTTTCTATATGAATTAGAGCAATCAGATCAAGTTACAGATACTGAGAAACAAGCCTATATTGGTGTATACAGATTATTTCGCCAAATCGAAAAAGACCACAGATCATCTATAGGAAAAATAGTTGAAAGTCAAAGAGAGTTAAATCTAGAAAATATGCTTGAGGCAGTTCGAACCAATCAACAAGATGGTATTGATATTCGATTGCAAGAGGGTGAATCCTTTCAGCAAAGAGTTTTAGATCAGACAAAGTCTATAACGGAGCAAATGAATCAGTACTTTCAGAGTGAGAAGGCACTTCTTGCACAAGTAACAACACAAGAAATAGAGTACCTCTTAGAAAACGGGCATCAAGTGACTCCTAAAAATTTAGATACGATGAAGTATTTTCAAAAAAACAAATCAAAAATCGCAGATACCATAGCACAGGTTATAAATCCTAAAGAAAATAATTTCGTAGAACTTTTAGATGAGCCCGTACAGTTTCAAGAAAAGTGGGATGATTTTTTAGAAGAGACAAAGGATACATTAGATAGCTTGATCAAATCTCAAGGAGGTCAAGAAGGTCAAGAATATACAATGGATATTAGGGAATTAGCGAATACCTTTAAGCAAGTATCTTTCATGCAAAATGCTTCGAAAGAACAATCCTATGAGATACCAATCCAAGTAGGAGAGATTGTACAACTTATTCACTTAAAAATCAATCAAAATAATCAACAAAAAGAATTGCCGAACGTAGTAGTAAAAATGGAATCCATACAATTTGGTTTCGTTGAGGGAACCTTTTATCAAAGTAAAACAAGTATTGAAGGAACTGTAAAAATAAGTCGCTATGATCAAACAACTCTTTTTAATAAGTCTATGGAAGAAGTAAAGTTAAAAATGAAAGAAGCAACAGAATTAGACGCAAACATAACGCTTCAAACAACGTTAGAAAAAGTGGTACAAAATTATTTTAGTGATTTTGATAGCACGTTGAATCCAGAAAATACAAAAAGCAATACAATTCTTTTTAAAACAGCAAAAACGTTTATTGAAGGAATTGTAGCGAGGGACTCAGTAGCCTGAAAGGAAACGGTGACGATATGAGAATTTCTAGTAATACTTCAGCAATTATCGCAAAAAATTCACTTGGAATGACGGAGAAAAAATTGTCGGACTCAACGAGGAGGCTTTCATCTGGTTATAAGATCAATGAAGCAAAGGATAACCCTTCGGGATTAGCAATTGCAAAAAGAATGAATGCACAACTTCGAGGGTTAGATAATGCAAAACAAAATTCATCCGATGGAATTTCCCTCGTGCAAATTGCAGAGGGTGCACTTAGTGAAATCCAATCCATTGTTCAAAGAATGGGTGAATTATCTGTTCGAGCATCTAATGGCACATTGGGAGATGAAGATCGAATCGCAGTTCAAAAAGAAATCACGCAATTATGCGATGAAGTAGAAAGAGTGAGTAAAGACTGTGATTTTAATGGTCAGAAAATATTTGATGGATCCTTTGATTTAAAAGCGTATAGTGATACCCCTGGTGTAAGAAGTGCATACTATTCTGACGAAACATTTGCAAAAAATTATCGAATTTCAGATATCACACCGTCCTATGATGCGCAGGGTAATCTGATGGCTGGTTCGGTTACGTTATTGCAAGATGGAAGTGCCAATGCATTTCCAGCAGATGCAGTCATTAACTATGACCTAAATCGTGTGATTGTAACAGCAAGTAATAGTTTTGAAATGCAATTTGATATTGACCCAAGTGTTGCCAATCTTACAAATGTAAACCTAGATGTAACCGGTGTTGGAGCCATGAGATTACAGATTGGAGCCAATGAGGGGCAAGTGTTAGAAGTAAGATTGCCTGAGATGACACTAAAAAATATGAATATCGACGATATTGATGTATCTACCGTAGATGGTGCATTAGCTGCTATCGAAAAAACAGCATCTGCAAATGCTTTTGTATCTGCTTACCGAGCACGTCTAGGAGCTTATGAAAATCGATTAGAAAGCACTGGTAATAGTACACTTGTTACAGCTGAAAATATTACCGCAGCGTATTCAAGGATCATGGATGTAGATATGGCTGAAGAGATGACGGTTTATACGACCAATCAGATTCTCTCTGAGGCTGGAGTTTCCATGCTTGCTCAGGCAAATGAGCGACCACAACAAGTGCTGCAACTGTTACAATAAGAATTGGATCGTAATTATGTGATCGTATGGGGGAAAACACATGACGGATGAGCAAAGAAAAGAATTTACTCGAAGAATCGCTGCAGCTAGTAAAAGCGAATTAATCGTTATTACCTATGAGTTATTTCAAGCGTACCTTGATACTTTGAAAGAAGCCTATGAAAATAAAGAGGAGAAAGCCTATCAGGCGTCTGTCCAAAAAGCGTTGGCCTGTGTACATGAATTGTCGCAGAGTTTGGTATTACAGTATCAGGTTGGGGTATTGCTTTTACAACTCTACGATTATGTAGGCCTAAAATTACAAATCAGTATGCCGTTGCAGACAGTTGACAATTTGCAAGAAGTAAAGAAGATTATGAGTTCTTTGCAAACAGCGTTTGAAGAAGTATCCAAACAGGATCAGGGAGAACCGTTGATGAGCAATAGTCAAGCAGTTTATGCGGGATTAACCTATTCTAAAAGTAGCTTAAATGAAACAATCACAGAAACCAAAAACCGAGGTTTTTTAGCCTAATTTGACACCCAAAAAGCATGTATCTATCAAGCTTTTTGGGTGTTTTTTAGAGTCCTTCAAAGAAAGTATTGTGAGTATTTAACAAAATCATTTTTTCTAGAAAAAGGGTGTAGACAAATAAAAATTTCTGTTCTATAATCCGAATACACTCATCCATGAGTGATTCAAATTCATCGCTCGTTCGAGCAATTTTTCCAAACAAAAACATAATTCAACAACGAAACAGTAGTTAGACAATTCACTAGGTAGGGGGGAATGCTTATTTTTATATTTATTTAGGGCTAGTGGTTTTAGTAGCCGTACTATTTGATTTAAAGACCTATAAGATTCCAAATGCAATTAATTTGTTAGGATTTGTAATAAGTCTGACAGGTTGTATCTATGAAAAAGGATATATAGCAACAATATGGCATATGCTGATTGCGATAGCGGTTGGAGTTGTGCTAATGCCAATATTTTATTTTCAGGTAATCGGAGCTGGGGATGTAAAATTACTGATTGTGTTAGCAATCTATTTAGAACCAAAGCAAGTTCTATATTGTATCCTATATGCTTTTTGCATAGGAGCAATCCTGGGAGTTTTGAAAATGATTTATAAAAAGAGCTTTTTGAAAAGATTTATCTATTTAGGAAACTATATTAAAACTTGCCTTTCTGAAGGAAAATGTGGAGAGTATTTCAAGGATAAGTTGGATTATGACGCGACCATTCATTTCTCGATTGCAATTTTTATGGGGTATGTATTCGTAAAATTAGGAGGTGTTGATTGGGTTTTTTAATGGCAATCTATGATTATGAACAGCGCTATGCAATGCAAATGGCAGAATTTTTTAATCAGGAACGATGTATCTGTTTTGAAGCAGTTGGGTTCAATGATCGGGATACATTGAAAGAGTATTGTAGGGAGCATAGTGTGAGAAGCATTGTAGTAGCGAAAGAGCTATGGGAAGAAATAAATGAGTTTATTTATGAAAAAGAACCAGATTGTGTATGCATCTTACTAACTCAAACAAAAGAAGTAGAAATAGATAATCAAGATACTCAAACAAAGGAAATTATTAATAGCATCTATAAATATCAAAGTATGGATCAGATTAAGGTACAGGTTCTAAAGATCCTTGAGGCGCAAAAACTCATTTCCCTATTTGAGGGTTCAAAAGGAAATCAAAAAGTAATTGGTGTCTATTCACCTGTTGGAAGATGTTTAAAGACTTCGTTTTCGATCGTTTTGGGTCAATTAATTTCCCAGGAAAAGCAAACACTTTATTTAAATTTTGAGTCTTTTTCTGGATTTTGCAGGATCATGCAAAAAGATTATGAATATAACTTGATTGATTTTATGTATTTACTGAATTCAAATCCAGAGAAGCTGGTGATAAAACTAGGTACAATGGTCGAAAAACTAGGAACGCTTGATTATATACCGCCTGCAAGGTCTGGCTCAGATTTGTGTGAAATTAGTGGACCAGATTGGCAAAGGCTGATTCGCTTACTGTGTGAACAAACGGCATATGAAGTTATTATCTTAGATTTAACGGATAGTGTACGGGGGCTGATGGATTTGCTCAGGACCTGCTCAAAAATCTACATGATTGAGAAAAGAGATGGAGTTGCAATGGCAAAACTTGAGCAGTTTAAAATGGTTTTGCAAGAAGAAGCAGAGGAAGAAATAGAAAAAAAATTGATTACATGTATGCTGCCAATGTTTCGAGAAGTACCAGACCATTTCGAAGATTTGCCATATAGTTCTTTGGCAGAGTATGTAAAGAAAATATTGGCGGAGGATATCATTTGAATTCATTAGAAACAGTTAAACAGTCATTACAAAGTCGTCTTATGGAGAAAATAGATTTTACCAGAGATGTTTGTGATTCTGAAATCCAGGAAATGATTGATGAAGAAATTATTCTTACAGGCAGGTATGCGTACTTATCCTTGGCAGATAAAAATAGGCTAGCAAAAGAATTGTTCTTTTCAATCCGAAAAATGGATATTTTACAAGAACTTGTAGAAGATGAGTCAGTAACAGAGATTATGGTAAATGGGTTGGATAAAGTATTTGTTGAAAGAGGCGGCAAGATTATAGAGTACAACTCAAAATTTCATTCTAAAGAAAAACTTTCGGATGTAATCCAACAAATTGTTGGAAAATCAAATAGAGTTGTGAATGAGGCGTCGCCGATTGTAGATGCAAGACTTGAAAATGGAGCAAGAGTCAATGTGGTAATGTCTCCAGTCGCACTGAATGGGCCTATTCTAACAATTCGTAGATTTCCAGATAATCCTATTCGAATGGCGCATCTGGTTCAAATAGAATCAATCTCCGAAGAGGCAAGTGAATTGTTACAAAAGCTTGTTAGATCAGGATATAACATTTTCATATCAGGAGGAACTGGAAGTGGAAAGACTACATTTTTGAACGCTCTGTCAGAATTTATTCCAAAGACAGAGCGCGTTATAACAATTGAAGATAGTGCGGAACTTAGAATACAGGGAATTCACAATCTTGTACGCTTAGAAACTAGAAATGCCAATGTAGAAGGCTGTATACCAGTTACAATTCGGGATTTGATCAAAGCATCTTTGAGGATGCGACCGGATCGCATTATTGTAGGAGAGGTACGTGGGAGTGAGGCAATTGACATGCTTTCTTGCCTAAATACAGGCCATAATGGGAGTCTGTCGACCGGACATGGAAACAATACAAGGGATATGCTCTTTCGTTTAGAAACCATGGTATTGATGGGAATGGATTTACCACTTGGTGCAATCAGAAGGCAGATTGCTTCAGGAATCGATATCCTAGTTCATTTAGGAAGGATGAGAGATAAGACAAGAAAAGTATTAGAGATTACAGAAGTTGTTGATTATCAAGAGGGTGAAATTGTATTATCACCGCTCTATGTTTATCATGAATCACTTGAGAGTAAAAAGGATAAGGTAAAGGGATGTTTGGTAAAGGTTGGACAATTAAAGCATATCGAAAAACTATCTTTGGCTGGAATCGAAATCCAAACTCAGTAATTGAGGACTATAATCGATATCCATTCACAAAAGAAAAATTTCTCTTAGTAACGATTCAGTTTGTGTTTCTGGCACTTGTGATTTCCAGATTATTCTATGATTCTTTCTGGCCCATAGTACCATGTTTGTTCTTGTTTCCAAGGTATTTAATGTATCAAAATGAAAAATATAGTAAAGAGCGAATAGAGCAATTAGAAAAAACGTTTGTAGAAGCTCTTACCTCTATAAAAAGTTCTCTTAAAGCAGGATACTCAATGGAAAATGCACTGACGGAGTCAATTAAAGAGTTGAAATTATATTATGGAAAAGAAGATATTTTAGTTGAATTTATGCACATACAAAATCAAATAAGAAATAATCAGAGCATAGAACAAAGCTTCAGCACATTTGCAAGCAGAAGTCATTCAGAAGATATTTTAGAGTTTGCACATTTATTTGTAGTAGCTAAGAAAAGCGGTGGAAATATGAGTAAAATCATTCAAAATACAGCAGATCTAATTCGAGAAAAGATGGAAGTAAAGCAGGAGATTAAAACGATTATGAGTGGAAAAGTTTTTGAATTAAAAGTAATGAATCTTGTTCCGATAGGGATTATTTTCTATATTTCGATATCGTCTCCAGGGTTCTTTGAACCACTCTATCATAGTATTTTAGGGGTTATCATTATGACAAGTTGTCTAATCGTTTATGGTCTTGCATTTTTACTAGGCAAAAAAATACTGGCAATCATGATTTGATGCATAGAAGCAATCAGGAGAAGGATGGAAAAACAAATTCGGAAATTTGTAGAAAAGCAGATGAAGCATAAATGGTTTCAAAGACTTATTTCTAAAACGGTAACAAAGCAACTGCTTATTCTTAACCCAGGAAATAAACAAGCGCTCTTAATTAAGGAATACTATGGCAATAAGTTTACGAAAATAATCATTATGACCGGGATATTAGTGGTGCTATTCAGTTTGATTGGCGTGGCAGGCGCAGTTCAAAGCGAATTGTCACAAGGGAAATTTTTGAATCGAAATCAATATGGAGAAGGTCAAAAAGAAATAGAGCTTGAAGCAAAAATAGGAGAAACGAATCAAAAAATAAATGTATCTGTAAGTGAGCGACAATATTCGGAAGATGAAATCAATCAAATGTTTGATGAAATCGAAGTAGCAATGAATTCGGAAATTTTAGGAAAGAATGTGAGTGTTGATGAAGTTCGTAGTGAACTCAATTTATTTTCTCTGTATCAAGAATTTCCGGTTTATATAGAGTGGGAGTCAGATCGATATGATTTGGTGGATTCACAAGGGAATATTATGAATGAGGACTTGAAGGAGCCAAAAGTTGTTATTCTAACGGCCACCATTCATTATAATCAGATGCAACGAATCATTGAAAGAGGATTGCTTATCTGCCCGCCCAAAAGATCTTATCTTGAAGAGGTAAAGGCTCAGTTACTATCTGCCATATCGAGGGAAGATCATAAACAAATCGAGAAGGAGGTGTTGCACTTACCCGAAGAAATAGAACTAGAACAATCGGGTGAAGAAGTAGAAATAGAATATCAGGAGGTGAAAAGCAATCAGTGGTTGAATTATTTATTTGGTACAATCCTAATAATTGGTTTGATTTATTGGGGATATGACAAGGATCTTGACAATAAATGTGAGCAGCGTCAAAAATATTTAAAGTATGAGTATCCAGAATTTATTACTACGTTTTCACTATTAGTTAGCTCTGGAATGTCTTTGAAAAATGCATTTGTAAACATGCTTATTCGATACAATGAAGGGAAAAAAATGGGGAATCAGAAAAAGGAAGTTTATGAAGAGGTGCAATTATTAATCTATGAACTAGATAATCATGTTTTAGAAGATAAGGCATATGAGAATTTTGGAAAACGGTGTAAGGTATCGTATTATGTTAAGTTTGCAGGAATCCTATCCCAGAACATGAAGAAGGGGAGTTCTGAATTTATTCAAACGCTGGAAAATGAAGTGAGGGAATCGTTCGATATTCGAAAAAGTCTTGCAAAACAATTGGGTGAAGAGGCAGGTACAAAGCTACTTCTGCCAATGATCTTAATGTTGTTAGTGGTAATGGTATTGATTTTATTGCCAGCATTTATCAAATTTCAAATATAAAGGAGGGAAACCATGGAATTAATTAGAAAACTAATTTTTGAGGAACATGGAATTGGAACGGTAGAGCTAATCCTTATTCTAGTTGTGCTTGTTGGACTAGTAATCATATTCAAGAAGCAACTAGTGTCATTAGTCAATCGAATTTTCGATAAAATATCACGTCAAAGTAATACCATCTAAAGTCTAAAACAATCTTAAGAAAATCCACCAAAGAGGTAATCTATGAGAAAAGGTTCTATAACAATATATTTGTCATTTGTTTTTTCTATATTGCTGTCACTCGTTGTAACACTTATATCGCAGGCCGGAAATCTGGCATTAAAGTTGCAGGCAGAATGTGCGATGGACTCAGCAATGTATTCCGTTTTTTCTGAGTACCAAAGAGAATTATTTGACCGATATGACCTTTTCTTTATAGATTCTTCGTATTATGCAAAAAGTGGATCAATAGAAGAAACTAGAAATCATTACTATCATTATTTAGAAGAAAACTTAGCTAGAGAGAAGGGTATGTTCCAAAGTAAATCCTTTGAAATTTCAGATGCCAAAGCGGAACAGATTAAAATCCTATCCTATGCGCTTGCAACGGATGAGAATGGAAGTGTTCTAAAGCGACAGGCAATTGATTATATGAAGAGTAAATATGGATCAGACTATATCAAACTGTTAAAAAATCAGCTTGAACTAGTAAATCAATATCAATTGCTTACAAGAGATATAAAGGCAGAACAAAGAGCCAATCAGGCAGCGATCAAAGCAGTTAAGCTTCCAAAAAGAAAAACAAAGAATGGTTGGGAGGATTTGCAGTTACATAATCCAGCAGATGTCATTAATGATTTACAGGGAGTTCGAATTTTAGACTTAGTTCTTGGAACTTCGCTATTTCTTTCAAATAGTGCAATCAATCAGAATGAGTATGCATCAAAAAGAGACCTGAAAACAGGATATAGAATACCTAGTCGATCTTCCAATACACCTTTAGAAGAATTGATTTTTAATGAGTATATTGTCGAAAAGTGCTCAAACTATACAGATGAAAGAGATGGTGGAAAATTAAGCTATGAACTGGAGTATGTGCTTGTTGGAAAAGAAAGTGATCGCGATAACCTTGAACATGTATGCGAACGCCTAATTTTTATGAGGCAAGTATCAAATACAATCTATTTATTTTCGAATCAGGATAAAGTGAAAGAAGCAAAGGCATTAGCAGCTGTGGTTTGCGTATTATTAGTATCACCTGAATTGATAGATTTAGTAACGTATTCATTGTTATTTGCATGGGAGTTTGCTGAAAGCATACACGATGTTAAGGTACTACTCAATAAAGGCAGTGTTCCTTTAATTAAAACGGATGATAGCTGGCACTATTCTTTGGAAAACATATTTCAGGTACTATCAGATGAAGTTACGGATGAAATAGTAGCTGGGCAAGATGATTCACAAAAAGAAAATGGAGAACTTTGTTATAAAGATTATTTGAGAATTTTTCTTGCACTCGAATCAACTTCAAAGAAGGCAAATTGGATGATGGATATTATTGAAATGAATATTCAAAATAGTACAAGTAATTCAGCGTTCCATTTAGATAATTGTTTGGACTATTTGGAAGTTGAAGCGATTATCATAGGAAAATATGCAGAATATTGTTGCATTAAGCGTCACTATCAATATCTGTGAAAAGCAATTAAGAGAGGAGAAATACCAAGGGATGTCCTTTTTAGAACCAACCCATAAACCAAATATTATAAAAATCAGTTCTCTCCGGACATATATCAAAAATATACTAAAAAGGATGTCCCCTGGTATTTTTTCAAAAGGAAGTATTACAGTAGAAGCAAGTTTGGCAATTCCAATCTTCTTATTTGCAATGATTAACCTTATTTCCATTATGAATATTTTCCTTGTTTTTACTCAAATTGAGTCTAGTCTACATCAAACAGCAAGGGAACTTGCGATCTATGGAAATCTATGGAAAGAAGAGGAGTCTAGTCTAAAAGCATCGATACTTAGTAAGGTGTATGTGTATTCAAAATTATGTAAGTCACTAGAGAAGGATGATTTTTTAGACTTATCCATTCAAGGGGGAAGAAAAAACATTTCCGTGTTGAAATGTGAATTTATGAAGGATGACGAAATTGACTTGGTTGCAGAGTGTAAGGTGATTCCAATTTCTTCTTTTATTGGATTTAAGCCGATTCCACTAAGTGTTCATTGCAAGGTCAGGAGCTTCACTGGCTATGATCCAAATCAATCAGGAACAAGTAAATCCTACGAGGAAATTGTATACATTACACCAACAGGGGAATCGTATCATCGAAATCGCAGTTGCAAACATCTTAAATTAACGATTCAAATGGTAACCAAAGAAGTTCTAGAAAACCAAAGAAGCCTGGATGGACATATCTATTATCCCTGTGAAGCATGTGGAAGTAAGGCGTCGTATTGTTATTATATCACCGATTATGGAAGTAGATATCACAGTAGTATGCATTGTCCAAAGTTAAAACGCAGTATTATGGCCGTTCCCATTAGTCAAGTAGGAGGCCGATTGCCCTGTCTAAGTTGTGAAGGAGATTAATTTGAATCAAGAATATTTACTGGGTATTGTATTATTTTTATGTATTGGAGCTGTATTTGATATTCGATTTAAAAAATTGCCCATTGTGTATTTGTTGGTTGGTATCATTTATGCAGTGATTGTAACAATAATTGAAATTATGCGAAGTTCACAGAATCGAATGTCACTATTAATTACCTTAACCATTGCCATTGTTTTGCTTGTTCTTTTCTATTTCACAAGGGGTGGAATTGGAATGGGTGATGGAATAATAATCTTAATTTGCTCCTGTAGTATGACATATGACAGGTATTTGAGTTTTCTATTCTTCTCCTTCTTAGCTTCCGCTGCTTTTTCTCTAGTACTAGTACTGACTAAGAAAGTAAGTCGAAAGAAAGAGATCCCCTTTGTTCCGTTTATGCTTTTTGTTGGAGTAATCATTAGTATTCTTGAGTTAGGTGGTGGGGGATGAAAACAAATAGAAATTCTAAACTGGTTAGCAGGGGATTACAGGCAAGTTCGACAATTGAATTGTCATTTATTATGCCAGTTGTTCTTATTATAATGGTCACCTTAATTTATCTAAGTCTATTTTTATATAATCGAGTAGTAATTAGTAGAACAGCCTATATTGCGGCACTTAGGGCAAGTCAATTAGAGCTAGAGAGTAGTAGCAAGCAAAGGCAGGAAGCAGAAGATACAATAAAAGAATGTTTATCAAAGGAATTATTTGGAACCCAATCCTATCAGAAAGAAGTGAATGTAAATTTGCAGAGGGTATCAGTATCAATCAGCATTCAGCAAGCCCCATTTTTTGAGTATGAGGTAACAAAAAAGAGTAAAATTCTAAATCCAGTCAGGACAATGAGATTAATCAAATTGGGAAAGGAGGTACTTCAAACGATAGAATGAACATCCAATATAAGAGAGATATTAATAAAAGTTATTTAATACTAGAAGAACTGCAAATGAATGTTGAGGAGCATTTTCATTACAAGATGATTTTGACAAATTCATTCAAGCAATTACTATCCGTTGATAGAAAAGATTTCAATAATCAGGGATTTCTATATTATGAAATCACGTCGAAGCAAAGTTTTCATGATTTATATGAACAATCCCTATTAAGTGGAACAGAAATTCGCTTGATTTTAAGGGAAACAAAAAAGCTTATAGAGGAACTAAATCAGTACTTAGTCGTATCAGATTATGTGGTACTAGATCCGCAATTTATTTACATAGATGCATCAAAGGAGAAGTTGTATTTTTGTCTATATCCATATAATAAACAAGATTTTCAAGGTCAATTTCGTAAATTTGCAGAAGAGTTACTAAATTATATAAATCACAAGGATGAGGCAGCAGTTCAACTTGCTTATCAATTGTATCGATTAACAAGAAACAATAATTTTAGTATTACTAGCTTATTAGAAGAATTATCGCATGACGTAGGTATAGAAAGGGTAAGTGAGAATCGAAACGATGAGTTTACAGAATTTCAGGGCTCAGATCAAGAAAGCAGTACTTACGATGAAGAACCTGAGGAAGAAACAGGAGAGAAAGAAGAGTTTCCATGGGGGTTTATATTTTTTCTACTAACATTTATAGGTGCGACATGCTATTTGACTTATGAAATTCTTCAGATGGTTGAGAATGGTAAAAAATTTATGATGAAAGACTCCATGCTAGTTACCGTAGGACTCATTGTAATTGGCCTAATTGGGATTATATCCCATATCGTCAAGAAGATTGTTAAAGATCAGAAAATAGAAAAGCAAGAAATTATGAATATGAAAAGCAAGAGCAATTATCAAAAAAAATCAAAGCAACAAAGTTATGAGCACTATGAATATCATCAAGATCAAACAAATAAGGAGGAAACGGTTTTATTAGGTGGAAGCATAAAAGTGGAAGAGCGAAAACTGGTGGAATTATTCGGAAAACGAAAAGAATACAAAATTAAAACACTTCCGTTTACCATTGGAAAGGTAGAAACAATGGTGCAATTAGTTCTTTCAGACCCATCTATTAGCAGACTTCATGCCAAAATATTCGAAGACAATGGACAGCTGTATTTGCAAGATTTGAATTCATTAAATGGAACTTTTAAAAATGGTATTATTTTAGAGGGAAATGAAGAGGTTTTACTAGAGCCAGATGACGAAATCATGATAGGAAGATTAAAGTTTACCTATTGTTGACACTTGATAGTGAAAATGATAACCTTTTATAAGATAAGTGATTGTTATTGAATAGAACTGAGAAAGGTTTTTCAAAGGTAAAAACTTTATGAATATGCAGCTAGAACCCTATATCATATCAAAGGGATTTCAGAAAATGATTGCAAAAATTGTTGATCACCCAACGTATTTCAAAGTGTATCAGCAAGAAATGATGGTGATTCAAGTCATTGACTGCATAATGAATCCAAAACTCACCAAACTTGAAGTTGATTTATCCACGCAAAAGGTGGCATGGCGTCTAATGGACAGAGGTTTTAAGGACCCCAAAGTATTGACGTTATTTGTGTCACAAGATCTTGAATATGCCAAAGAACTATCAAAAGACGACCCGAGAGCATGGATTGTTGATGAAACAAGCAAGAGCCTAATTATTTTTGAAGATAAAATTGGTGATTACTATGGCGTCAGACATTTGATTGAGCAATATTTAATCAATATGGATGAGATAGACCTTTCGGACGTTGAGATGGCTGAGTTTAATACAAATGGAAGACAAATCCATAAGAGTATATGGGACTATTCATTGGTTACGCACATCCTCTTAATTGCTAATATTTTACTATTTACAGCCAGTACTTTAAGCGGAGATTACTTATTCAATAAGGGAGCACTTTCTTGGGTCATGGTATTACAAAGAGATGAGTGGTATCGATTAATAACCTCTATGTTTTTGCATGATTCAGTCGATCATTTATTTAATAATATGCTTATGCTATTCTTCTTAGGACGCATGATGGAGAAGGATTTAGGGCACTTGAAATTTGCAATACTGTATCTAGTAAGCGGGTTATCGGCGGACATTTTATCCATGATATTTGGATATGTAACAAAAACTAATATTTATTCGATAGGTGCTAGTGGAGCAATTTTTGGTCTTTTTGGAGCTCTCTTATATCTTACAATTATTACAAAAGGCAAGTTTCATAAAATTCCTATATTAGCTATGGTTTTAATCGTGGTATACTTAGTCTTTACAGGGTTTGATAGTAAAGATATTGATAATGCGGCGCATATCGGAGGTCTCTATGGTGGTGTTATGGTGATGATTGTATTATATGCGGCGATTCGAAAAAAGGCACGAAAAAAGGAGGGTTCCCTTGAAAATTAATATTTATTATGGTGGCAGAGGTATTGTGGATGATCCTACTTTGAATATAATTAATACCATGCAAAACGTGTTAGAGGAATTAAATGTAAGTGTAGAGCGTTTTAATTTGTATGAAATCAAGAATGCAATTACAACCCTTCCACAAACGTTGAAAAGCGCAGATGGTATTATTTTAGCAACGACGGTAGAGTGGTATGGGATTGGCGGATATATGCAGTCATTTCTAGATGCATGCTGGCTCTATGGAGATAAAGAAAAAATTGGCTCAATCTATATGTGCCCAGTTGTAATGAGTACGACCTATGGAGAGAGAGAAGGTAAATTGAACTTAGCAGTTGCCTGGGAGATTCTTGGTGGATTGCCATGTAGTGGACTTTGTGGATATATTAAGGACACCCAGATTCTTGAAAATAACAGTGAGTACAAGAATATTATTGAGAAAAAAGCTGAAAACATGTACCGAACAATTCATCAAAAACTTGCTAGCTTTCCAGCTAGTAATCAGGCGGTGAATCAAACCGTGGCAATTACAAAGGGAACTGATTTAACACCACAGGAATCGGAGCAACTTTCAAAATATGCTTCAGATGATGGGTATGTTCAAAGACAAAAGGAAGATATCACACAGCTTGCTAGTTACTTTAAGGAAAAGCTTGTAAAAGATGAGCCGGATGACCAAACGGAATATGTTAAGAATTTTGAATCACACTTTTCACCTCAGCCAGGTGTTAAGGTTGTATACAAATTTCAAATTGATAATAAAAAGATTCCACTTGTGATTAGAGTACAGGGTAAAGATTTGATTTGTAGTTATGAAGAAGAGAATGTGGTAGACGTGGATATTTCCATTTCATCCTCAGTTTTGAATGAAATAGTTCATTCTAGAATGACATTCCAAAGAGCATTTATGTCAGGGAATATGAAGATGAAAGGTGATTTCAAAATGCTTCGAATGCTTGACAATCTGTTTGTGTTCAAGCGAGATATGGATTCATAAATCAATCGTATTAGAGAATGATAGGTCAACAGGAGGTAGGAGAATGGAGTCTTGTATTTTTTGTAAAATTGCAAACAAAGAAATTCCTTCAAAGGTAATTTATGAAGATGAGAAGTGCTTGGTGTTCTTAGATATATCACCTGCAACAAAAGGGCATGTGCTAATCATTCCCAAAAATCATTATGCAGATTTATTTGAAATTGAAGAATCTGAATTGTTCTACTTAATGGGAATTGCTCAAAAAATCAGTCAACGTCTAAAAGACAGGCTTGGTTTTGAGGGCTTGAATGTTGTTCAAAATAATGGAAGCATTGCTGGGCAAACTGTTTTTCATTACCACATCCATTTAATTCCAAGGTATAAAGACGATCAGCAGAAAATCAATTGGAATCCAACCAACCCATCTGCAGAGGAATTAGACCTTTTGTGGCAGCAACTCAAGTAAATGTTTGGATTGTTTTGATTCCTTTATTTTTTGAATCGTTTTTTGAAAAATAAAGGAATTTTTAGGATAGAGGTTAATATAATCAAGGGTTTTGGCAGGATACTTGACAAAACACATGGAAAGAGCCCAGGCAATACCCATATTTACATAATAATCCTCATGCTTAATTTGAATCAATAAATCAAGATAATTTAATAGATAGGTTTCATTTATATAGTAGTAGATACCCATAACGATAAAGAATCGAACATGATAAGTTCCTTGTTGCAGGGCATAATTGGAAATGATTTGAAAGAGTTCTTCTGGAAATCGCTTAGCAATTTTCAGGCTGGCACAGAAGGAGTCGCAAATAGACCAATTATCAACCTGTGGGAGAAATTGATCCAGATAGGAAGACAATTGGTTTGATTCAAAACTTCTTTGCTCACTTAGATACCCAAGTACCATGCCATATAGCATAGTTTCTTCAAAGGTGTCAAAACTTGCCACGTCCAGATAGTGAGAACCTTCTTCGCGAACCATTTTCTTAGCAAGTTTTCTAAGAAGGGGAAGACGGACTCCTAGTAGTTTATCGGGGTCAATGTTTGGTAGCAATTTGGCACTAAACTGTTGATAGGTTGAATCTGACAAAGCGAGTAGATGAGCCTGCAAATCAGTATGTAGTTGGTGTTTATTATTGTTTTGAAGGTTGTCTGTTTTCATACTGAAAGTATAGCATATAATGTTGAGAATAGAGTATAAAATTGTTACAAGGATACGATTAAAATCGTATCCCTGCAAAAGATTGTGACTATGTTCGGTATTTATTACATTCTTTGTTAAATAGAGTTTCAAATTGATGCATTTTCTTATTTTCTGAATGAGTTGAATAACTTTTTGTTTGTGCTAAAGCATCTTTTGGCATAGGAGCTTTGGTGGTTGCTTCAATGTAGAACATTGGACTTAGTAAGATTGCTTTTGGACTCACCCTTTCTTATAGTATTACATACATACAACATATAGATTAGAAAGTTATTTGTTATACAAGATATATCGGACAAAAGTACCAGAGAGTGAAGTCGGTTTACAAATATTTAATAATTTAGTAGAATGATTTTTGGATGAATATTAACATTTCATATATATGAGAAGAAAGAGGTAAGGATGAGTAGCGAAATTAGAGACATTTCCCTAGCAAAAGATGGAGCATTAAAGATTGAGTGGGTTAAAAGAAATTGCGATTTACTTCGCACATTAGAAGAAGAATTTTTGGTAACCAAACCATTTGAGGGAATCAAAATAGCACTTTCAGTACATCTAGAAGCAAAGACTGCATATTTATGTAAAGTATTGGCAGCAGGAGGCGCAATCATGTATGTTACTGGATCAAATCCACTTTCAACACAGGATGATATTGCTGCTGCATTGGTAGAAGATGGGCTTAATGTATATGCTTGGTATAATGCTACAAAAGAGGAATATGAAGCACATATCAGACGAGTACTAGAAATTGGACCCAATATAATTATTGATGATGGTGGGGATTTGGTTACAACCATGCACAATGAATATAGACATTTAATTGGTGAAGTCATTGGTGGATGTGAGGAAACAACGACGGGAATTCTTCGTTTAGAAGCAATGCAATCAGAGGGAATACTCAAATTCCCAATGGTACGAGTGAATAATGCAGATTGTAAACATTTATTTGATAACCGCTATGGTACAGGCCAGTCGGTGTTTGACGGAATTAATCGTACAACGAATCTGATTGTGGCTGGTAAAACTGCAGTTGTAGCAGGCTATGGTTGGTGTGGAAAAGGTGTTGCAATGCGTGCCAAAGGACTTGGCGCCAAAGTGATTGTTACAGAGATTGATCCAATTAAGGCAATTGAAGCAGTTATGGATGGATTTGATGTAATGCCAATGCGTGAAGCCGCAAAAACAGGTGACTTCTTTATTACAGTAACCGGTTGTAATAAGGTCATTACCAAAGAAGACTTTATGGTAATGAAGGACAATGCAATTCTTTGTAATGCAGGACATTTTGATTGCGAAATTGACATGGCAACATTAAGAGAGATCGCTGTATCAACCAAAGAACTTCGTAAGAATATCATGGGATATGTTCTTGAAAATGGAAATACGCTCTGTGTGCTAGGAGAAGGCCGTTTGGTAAATCTTGCATGTGGAGATGGACATCCAGCGGAAATTATGGATATGAGTTTTGCAATCCAAGCTTTATCGGCAAAATACTTGGTACAAAGTTATAAAAATCAAAATGATGGAAATTATCTGATTGATGTTCCAAAAGAAGTGGACAAGGATGTTGCAAAACGAAAAATCGCATTTATGGGATTTGATATTGATGAATTAACAAGTGAGCAAGCAAAATATCTAAATAGTAGTGCCAGTCATTAATGGAATGATAGTTGTAATAAATTATGGTATACACGAGAAAGAAGCAGCGAACACTGCTTCTTTCTCAATTTGATCTGCGTTTACATTAGGAATAGAGATTACTTAACTTCAATTCTCTTTACTGGACTCTCTTCAATTTGTTGTTTCTTTGGAAGTTTGACTTCTAGAACCCCGTTTTCGTAGGAGGCATCAATGTCACTAGCATCTAGTCCACTTACTTGGAAACTTCTCTTGTACGATCTAGAAACACGTTCTTTACGAAGATAATTGTTTTCTTTTTTTTCAGACTCCTCGTTGTGAACGGCTGAAATCGAAAGCGTATTTTGATCCAATTCAATGGATATTTCTTCTTTTTGAAAGCCAGGTAAATCAGCCTGTAACAGATAGTGATCTTCCCGATCAAGGATATCTGTGCTCATAGAATGCAGGGAGGTTTCTTCTTTCATAGAAGGATTACCTTCCCAAAAGTTTTTGAATAAATCATCAAATACGCTATACATTGAGTTTGAGAAAAATGGTTCATATGTGTTACGAATTGCTGGTCTTAACATAGTAATCACTCCTTTTCTATATTTGATTTGTTGTTTTCTTTACACTTATGTTATATAACATGTAGAACAAAAAATCAATTAACAAAAAATGAAAAAATCATTAATTACAAATAAAATGTAGATAATAGCAAAAAGTGTAAAGCAAAAAACATAGTTGCTAGGATATTGAAAAAAGGTACTATAGTACCAGTAATCACTCATTTCTATACATTATTCAAATGTATAACAGCGAAAGTGTCCCAGTTGGACACTTTTTTCTGTTTAGAATAAACGTATCTTCATCTCAAATTCATACACTCATGCTATACTATATAAAAATAATTAGTTTGAATAAATGATCCATTAGTAGGGAGGTCTCTATGAATAACCAACATAAAAAAATCCTTTTTTTAGAAGATGAACCAACCATAAGGGAAGTGTTAAAAGAATACATGCTTTTGTCAAATTATCAAGTTTTTGAAGTTGACAACGGGACCAAGGCAATTGAGTTATTAGATCAGGAAACGTATGATTTGGCCGTACTTGATATTATGGTTCCTGGCAAAAGTGGGTTAGAAGTGCTCTCTTACATTAAAGATCACTATCCAAAGATGGGAACAATTATGCTGACAGCATTAGAAGATGAAAAGACGCAGGTGGATGCGTTTAATCGATATGCAGATGACTATGTAATTAAACCGGTTTCACCCATTATTTTACTTAAGCGCATGGAAACAATTCTTCGACGATTAGCGGTACATACAAAAGAGGAAGTAGTTCAAAGTGGTCTGCGATTCCAAGAGGAATCTTACGTAGCCTATTATGATGGAGCATTAGTACCCCTTACTCTAAGTGAGTATTTATTGCTTCATACACTATATAAAGAACCCAACAGAGTTTTTAATAGAGAACAGTTGATTCTTCGTATTTTTAATGACGATTATATTGGCAATGATCGAATCATTGATGCACACATTAAAAACATCCGTAAAAAGTTGCCAGTACCTTGTATTCGTACAGTCATTGGAATTGGGTATCAGTTTGATAAGGAGGTTGGTACACATGAAACTAGTTCATAAGAATTTTCTATATACCGCTATTTTAACGGGAGCACTAACCGTTATGGTGCTTGGTTATTTTATTTTTATGCTTCCATCTTTGTATGTGGAATATATGTCAGAAGAAAACTATCAGGCAATTCTTGCACAGCATCAAACCTATCTAGAAGACGGTAATTACGAAAATGTTGAAATTAAGAATACCAACGCAATTACCATCGATCTACCTCTTTCCTCAGAAGATATTAAGATTACCGGCAAAATGTTTCAAATCACAGCAACTCCGAAAACAGAGTCGATGAAAAATCTTGTTATGGATGTGAAAGCTTTTATCAAAAAGAATGTCAAAAGTATGCAAAAACAAGACTTAAAAGAAGTCCAGAAAAAAAATCTTCAAAAAGAGTTTGACCAGAAATTAAAGCAGTGGAAAGAAATTTTATTAAAAGAGTCGAAGCTAACGGATTCCATCCCATTTTCATTTGATGCCAAAACAGACCTTTCCTATTATCAAGAAGGCTGGACTGAAAAATCTAAGTTTCACTATATTTCTACGGATACAATTATTTTAGAAAACAGTGTGAGCGATGGGGAAAATGAATATACCAATTATTTAGGAATTACATTTTATGAAGATCGACTGATTGTCTCAATGTTATCAACAATGACACCCCAGATGAATGAGATTGTGCCGATCATTATGGGGTCTTTACCAATGCTCATTGCCGTTTTGGTGCTATTTGCTTTAGTGGTTTCCTATCTATATTCAAAGGGAATCGTCGACCCAATTACCAAACTCGTGAAGCAAACACAGGCCATTAAGAATGGAGAAAAATTAGGTACAATCTCGGCATTTGCCAATGGAAAAGATGAAATTTCGATGTTAATTGCAACCCTGAATGAACTCTATGTAGAGCTTGAACAAAAAAATAAGCGACAAGAGGTGTTTTTACGAGCCTCGTCTCATCAGCTTAAAACTCCAATATCCGCCGCCCTTTTACTTGTGGACGGAATGATCAATCAAATCGGAAAATATAAAGATACATCACTTTACCTGCCACAGGTTAAGAATCAACTGTTTTCAATGAAAAAAATTGTAGAGGATATTCTGTATTTAAGCCGATGCGAGGAAAACATTTCAAAAGATCGATTTATGGCAGATGCAATTGTCACAAACCAGATGAATCAATACGAACCGCTCATCCAAGAAAAGAACATAATCCTATCCCTTGAGCTACTTGAATCATGTGAAGTAAGAACAGATGTCCAGTTATTTGTAAAAATCATCGACAATTTGTTATCAAATGCTGTGAAATATGGCAAACCAGGAGGTGCAATTCAGATTCGCCTAACACCAAGTGAATTATGTATCATCAATGAAGGCAATCCGATTGAAGCAGAATTGTTGCCCCACATCTTTGAACCTTTTGTAAGTAGAAGTGAAGATGGGCAGGAGCCAGGACATGGACTAGGACTGTATATTGCTAATTACTATGCACATTTATTAAATCTTTCATTAGAGGTAGACAATTGTAATCAAGGTGTTTGTGCCAAACTAACGATTCACACAATTCGTAAAACCTCTACATAGAATCTTCACACGAGATTCATATGAGTTTGTTAGGATAAAACTAACAAAAAGAGGAGGACACATATGTTAATTACAATTAATCAATTAAAAGTTCAATATGGCAAAACCATAGCACTCGATATTACAAGTCCAATTAAAATTGAGGAAAAAGATCGCATTGGAGTGATTGGCTCAAATGGTGCAGGAAAAACAACACTGATTAAAAGTTTATTAGGAATCGTAAATTATTCCGGGTCGATCGATTCCACAATCCAACCATTTGATATGGCGGTGCACATGCAATTCAATGAATACTCAGAAAGCATGGCAGTCAAACATGTTATGGAAGCCGTGTTGCAGACCACAATTAAGAAAAATGAAAAACTGCAGGAATTAATTTCCTACTTTGAATTTGATAAGTGCTTAAATAAAAAGTATAAACATCTTTCTGGTGGTCAAAAACAAAGATTCACAATTATCTTGGTAATGATGCAAAATGCACCACTTACATTCTATGATGAAGTTACTTCTGGACTTGATTTTGAAACCAGACAACGACTTGTTGAAAAGCTTGTAAAATGGTATGAGGATAAGGACGCAAGCCTCTGCATTGTATCCCACTACTATGAAGAATTAGAGCAACTGGCCAATAAATTGTTGATTTTAGATCAGGGTAAAGTAGTGGATTTTGGAACAAAAGAAGAATTATTTACAAAATACTGTGGACGAGCAATCATCGTCATAGAGAATAATCAACAAAACAAAGAGCTTGTTCGTGGGTACAGAACACTTCACGCACCAAATCACCTCATTGCACTCGCTTGTGATACAACCAAAGTGGAAGAGGAAATCGCGGCAAAGTTAATTGCAAGTAATACAAATTACAAGCGAAGTAATAACGATATAGAAATTATCTATATTAATGCAAAATGCCAGGCAAATGGGGAGGGTGAAATCAATGAATAAAAACAAAATATCCATAAAAATGATTCAATATGAATTACGAAATGTAGCAGGAAACCCATTTGTACATATTTTTGGAGTGGGCTTTCCAATTCTACTAGCGATTATTATATCTAAGGCAGTGTCTAGTGAAATAACCAACCCAGCAATCTTAAAGGAAGTGGTTACAACACTATTTCTAGGAATTGGAACAATTATTCCGCTGGCAACAATTTTGATGGGATATTCAAGCACCTGTTCACAGGATATTGAAAAAGGAATTCCACTTAGAATGCAACTCTTTGGATTTAGTGAAAAATATACTATTATAAACCGTCTAGTTGCAGAATTCCTTTATATGACGTTGGCATACATCATCTACTTTATTATTGGAAATCTCGCATTAGATCTTGCAAGTCCAAAAGTTTCAGGTGCCATTGTATACTTTATCTGTCTCTATATTTTTGCGGCTGTGTTATTTGTTTTAGCACACGGAATAGCAAATCTTGCCAAGAAATTCGGAATAACCTATATGTTTTCGATGATTCTTTACTTTGGAATGATGGTATTAGGAGGAATGATGGGAATCACCGTTGACAAGTTTCCAAAAGGAGTACAGGTTGTCGCAAAATTACTCCCATCCACCCATTTAAACAATGATGCGTATACTTTATGGTTAGGAAAAAGCTACAACTTTGGACCAATGGTTCAGTCCTATTTATTCTTTGCAGCAATTTCAGGAATTATCATTTTTGTTATGATATACCGTTCTAGAAGAAACTTGCATTAAGCATAGGATAAAATGTAAAAAGAATATTTATATGGACATCCGGGGCAGGTGCTCTGGATGTTTTTGTATGAAATCCTTTCTTTACCAAAGTTGATATGAATGATAGAATTGTAGAGTAAATACGCATGACACTATATTGGGGGGATAATTACAGTGAATAACAAAGAGAGAAATGTTTATTTAGATATAACACGAATCGTTGCAGTACTGGCGGTTATTATGATTCATATTAGTGCAGAATTTGTTGTCTGTCATAATCCGAAATCTATAGAATTTGTATGGGGAAATATTTTTGACAGTATTTCAAGAATCGGAGTTCCTTTATTTATCATGATTTCAGGAGCATTGATGCTAGATGAAAATCGGATCATTACCACTAAGAATCTAATCTTTAAGAATGTTAAAATTGCAGTTTGCCTTTTAGTATTTTGGTCCGCAATATATAGTGGAATATACAATGTGTTATTTCCGCTTGCACAAGGGGAACAACTCAATGTGAGAACGATTATTACTTCATTTATATTGGGACATTTTCATTTATGGTATCTGTATATGATTATTGGTCTTTATGTTATAACTCCATTTCTTCGGGAGTTTGTAAAAAAAGAAAATAAAAAATTAGTCCAACTATTTATAGCAATATCGATCGGAACTCAATTTATTGTACCAATTTTAAATGCCGTATCACTGGTATGGAAAGATGCAAAAATTCTATTGAGTTTTGTGAATCAGTTCAACTTTGATTTCTTTAGTGTATATATTACATATTATCTAATTGGATGGTATATTATTCAAATTGGAATAAAGAAAAAATGGATATTCTATTGCCTAGGTATTATTTCTCTGTTGACAATCGTCGTATATGTACAAATAACGAAAAATTATAATACTGCTTATCTAAATGAGAATGTTCTTGTCTTACTATATTCTGTATCTGTATTTTTAGCACTAAACAGTACTTCAATGAGTAGTAAGAATGAAAAACTGAATAAATTGATTGAGGTCTTATCAAAATTGAGTTTTGGTGTGTATATTATACATCCACTTGTTCTTAGTATTTATAATAAGGTTATTTCCTATTCTAAAGTTCCAGTGATATTTATTCTTATTTGCTTTATTGTGGTAACGGCAATATCGTTCATAGGCTGCTATATTGTATCAAAGCTACCGATTGTTAAGAAGACGATTAGAATGTAAAGTTTACAAAAGTAGCGTTGTGGGTGCGGTAAAAAATTTAGACCTCATGATGAAGTAAATTCTGAGAATCTGTATGAGGAAATTCTCAATCCACCACAGACAGATTCATCAATCTTGTAGAAGTGATCGTAGAGGGAAACCGCTATAGCATTGGTGATTTTACGATTATAGATGCTGGAATAGAGATTGGTGCAACGAAGTGGGGTGAAGAAGTCTTGAGCGAGAATGCCACATCGTCCTCCGTTGGTTCAAACGTTCGAATAGTCAATAAAAATAATTATTAAGTTCGAGGATGAGCGTTACACCACGAGAATCTCTCAAATATACATCAATGAGGTACCGATTCTAGAGTGATTTGAAATTCTATGAATTCTAGTCCAATGATTTATCGTTCCAGAAGAAACTTACATTAGAACTTATATTAGTCAACAATTCAAACATCCAGGGCGAAAGCTCTGGACGTTTGTGTAAAATAATTGTTACTTATACTGGCAATCATTCGTTATTATTATATGAGGCTCAAATAGACGAAAGGAAAAAGTGATGGAGAAGAATATAGATACCATTCTGCACTTTGAAAAAAACTACAATAAGTACAAAAAAATTATACTTAAGATTGTATACTCATATGTAGGAAATTATTATGATAGTCAAGATATTATGCAAGAAGTATTCTATAAATATCTGTATAAGGCGCCACAGTTTAAAGATGAAGAACATGAAAAACGATGGTTAATCAGGGTTGCAATTAATTTATCAAAGGATTATTGCAAAAGCTTTTGGAAAAGAAAGCGAGATGAGCTTCCAGAGGATATGCAAGAATCAAAAAGCATCAATGAAGAAAATGTTATTGAGCAAATAAAGGCATTAGATTCTAAGTACAAAAATGTTATCCTGCTATTTTACGTTTGGGGATATAATTTAAAGGAAACCGCTGCAATTCTTAAGATCAGTGAGGCAGCTGTAAAGATGCGATTAGCAAGGGCAAGACAAGCTCTAAAGCTGGAAATGGAGAATTAGAATGAAAGTAAATGATATTATACAAAGCTATGAATCCATAGAAACAAAAGATGAATTTGATCAAAATGTGATGAATGGAATATCTAATAAAAGAAAAGTGCATAGAAAGAGAAGAAAAATGATGGCATCGGGAATTAGTATTATATGCTTATTTCTTATAGCAAATTTTGGGTGCTATGCATTTTCAACGAACTATCGTTCATGGCTAGGCGAACGGTTAGGAATAAGCGAAAAAGGTACACATAGTATAAAAACAACAACAGTCAGTAATGATATAACCATGGAAGTTGTTGCATCTCGTGTTGTAGGAAATACAGGAGTTATTCTTGTGACATTTGCAAAAAATAATAATAAGGAATTTATTGAAGATATAAATCTTGATGAGATGATTTTAGCGTTTGAAAACAAGACACTATCAGATAGCATTATCGGATGTTCTACACAACTCCAAAATGGAAACACAGTTTTAGAATGCTTAATAACCTTCCAGGTGGATGAAAAATATCTTGGTAAATCAATTGAATTGCATATAAAAGATTTAGTGAGCAAAGAAACGGGAAAACAAATATATAAAGGCGACTGGATAACTAGTATTACGTTAAATCAAGACACTTCCCAATCCACCACCGATAGACTCAAAACATCTGTAAAAGTAATTGTAGAAGATACTCGCTATGAACTTGAGGAACTAATGATTACAGATACAACAATTGAAATAAAAGCAAATGAAATCGAGAAGCTAACCTCGAGTGATAATGGAATCTCATCATTCTATGGAGCAAAGGCCAAGATTGTGTATAAAGACAAGCGTGTTATGAACACCACTTGCTCGCCGGATGTTCAGGGGAATTTAATCATATGGTTTGAGGATGCAAAGGACACCAAAAGAATATCTCAAATATACATCAACAATGTTCCAATTTTAGAGGAATAACCTATAACTACAATAGAAAAGAGACTGCTTCTTGGATCTAAAATCCAAGGAACAGTCTCTTATTATATATGGATACTTATTAAGCGAAATATCTTTCTAATAATCCCTTAAATGCTTTACCATGTCTAGCTTCGTCTCTTGCCATTTCATGAACAGTGTCATGGATTGCATCAAGATTTGCTGCTTTTGCACGTTTTGCCAAATCAAATTTACCCATCGTAGCACCATTTTCTGCTTCTACACGCATCTGAAGATTCTTTTTGGTAGAATCGGATAATACTTCTCCAAGAAGCTCAGCAAATTTAGCAGCATGCTCTGCTTCTTCAAAAGCAGCTTTTTCATAGTACATACCGATTTCAGGATATCCTTCTCTGTGAGCCACTCTTGACATTGCAAGATACATTCCCACTTCTGAACATTCTCCATTAAAATTAGCTCTAAGATCTGCCATAATGTCTTCGCTTGAACCCTGTGCAACTCCCAAAATGTGCTCAGCCGCCCATGTCATTTTGTCATCCTGTACTACGAATTTTACACTAGGTGCATTACAAACTGGACAATTTTCTGGTGCACTATCTCCTTCATGAACATAACCACATACTCCACATACATATTTCATAACTTCTTCTCCTTTGGGTATAAAAATTTATTTTTTGTTATTTGTGAATACATTGATCACAGAGTCCGTAAAAATAAGTAGCATGACCCTGTATTTTACCAGCAAATTGTTCTTGCGCGGACGTTACCAAAGAGGGTGAATCCTCCAAATCCAAGTCAAGAACGCTTTTACACTGAGTGCAATAAAAATGGAAGTGGGGAGCAGTTGTGGCATCAAAGTGATCTACCCCATCTTCAAGATGTAGCCTTAATATAACTCCTAAATCAGATAACAAGGTTAAATTTCGATAAACCGTGCCCAAACTAATATTGGGAAATTCTTTTCGAACATTCATATAAACCATGTCTGCACTAGGATGATCTTTTCTTGTTTGTAAAAAATCAATAATTGCTTCTCTTTGTCGACTATACTTTAGAGCTGCCATAGTTTTCCTCATGAGTATTAAAAATAGTAATGATTACTGTTTCAATATAATATGAATTAATGCATCTGTCAATAGATATTACAAAAGATATGATAATGGATATTAAAATTTTATAAAATCGATAATATTCTCCTTAAGTGCGTAGACTTAAAATCGATACATCGTTATAATGAACATCAGTTAATAAGATTCTTAGAAAAGAGGTAATTATGGATAATTTTACATTTCATAGTCCAACATTTTTTGCATTTGGTAAAGAGCAGGAAGAGAATGCAGGTAAATACGTGAAACAGTTTGGCGGAAGCAAAGTACTCGTTCACTATGGCGGGGGAAGTGTTGTACGATCTGGATTATTAGATCTGGTAAAGGATTCACTAACGAAGGAAGACATTGCATTTGTTGAACTTGGAGGAGTATTACCAAATCCTAGATCCGGACTTGTGTATCAGGGTATTGAACTTTGTAAAAAAGAATCCGTTGATTTTATTTTGGCAGTGGGTGGTGGAAGTACCATTGATTCTGCCAAGGCAATTGCTGCAGGTGTAGTATATGATGGAGATTTCTGGGATTTCTATCAAGGAAAAGAAATCACTCAGGCGCTTCCAGTGGGAACAATTCTTACGATTGCTGCAGCAGGCAGCGAGGGAAGCCCAGATTCGGTTATTACCAAGGAAGAGGGTATGTTTAAAAGAGGTGCAAGTGGACCAGCGATTCGTCCCAAATTCTCGATTTTAAATCCGCAATTAACGCAGACACTTCCAGCATATCAGACAGCATGTGGTGCAACCGATATTATGGCACATGTATTAGAACGATATTTCACCAATACAAAAGAGGTAGAAATTACAGATCGCTTATGTGAGAGTATTCTATTAACAATGCTAAAAGAAGTACCAAAAGCAGTAGCAAATCCGGATGATTACGAAGCAAGAGCCAACATTATGTGGGCGGGTATGGTTGCTCACAATAATATCGTAGGAGTCGGAAGAAGCCAGGATTGGTCTAGCCATGTGATTGAACATGAACTTTCAGCACTTTATGATTGTGCACACGGAGCAGGTTTGGCAGTTGTATTCCCAGCTTGGATGAGCTATACAATGAACCATGATATTAGCAGATTTAATAAGTTAGCGGTTCGCGTTATGCAGTGTGATCTTGATTTTGATCACCCAGAAAAGACGGCAAAAGAAGGAATTGCGAAGCTAAAAGCATTTTTTGCATCCATTGGAATGCCAGTGACATTAGAGCAATTAGGTGGCAAAGAAGAGGATATTGAGCAAATGGCTGAGAAGGCTTGTTATGGAGACTTACGAGAAGGAACAATTGGGGGATTCGTCTCGTTATCCAAAGAGGATGTAATCAAGATTTTTCATTTAATGAAATAGGGGTATTAACGAGGTGATAAAGATATGAGGCACCATAAAAAGGGGTTTACTCTCAAAAGTAAACTGATTATTGCAAGTGTTTCCATGGTTTTAATGCCATTGCTTTTTACAACGGTATCCTTTCTTTTCATACGAATGTACCTAAATCATTCTATGGGACCCAAGGCATTTGATGCCATTGTATCTCCAGAAGCGACAGAGACCTTTATGGTGGATATGTTGATTTCAATTGTATTCATCTTAATGATTAGTACATTCACATTACGAAAATGGATTGACAGGGAGATGGTGAAACCCATTCGTGATTTAAGTATAGCAATGGAGAAAATTAAGGAAGGAAATCTGGAATATCGATTAGACAACAAATATGCTGGAGAAGTAAATGTACTCTTTGATGATTATGAGGAAATGAGGCTTCGATTAAAGGAATCCATCGAAGAAGGCATGGAGAACGAAAAGCTGAATAAAGAGCTTGTCAGTAATATCTCTCATGATTTAAAGACACCGATTACGGCAATCAAGGGATATGTTGAAGGAATTATGGACGGGGTTGCAGATACGCCCGAAAAGATGGATAAGTATATTAAGACAATTTATAATAAAGCAAATGATATGGACCGCTTAATTAATGAACTTACCATTTATTCCAAAATTGATTCCAATCGAATTCCCTACAATTTTCATCGTATTTTGGTTTCAGAGTATTTCAGGGATTGTGTGGAGGAAGTTGGTCTCGACTTAGAATCCAAAAATATCGAACTTAGCTTTTACAATCTCGTAGACGAATCCGTGAGAGTTATTGCAGATCCTGAGCAGATTCGAAGAGTAATTAGCAACATTATTGGTAATAGTGTTAAATATATGGATAAGCCAACTGGCGAAATTGAAATTCGTATTTTAGATGCCATTGATTCCATTCGAATTGAAATCGAAGATAATGGAAAAGGAATTAATCCAAGAGATTTATCAAGAATTTTTGAACGATTTTTCAGAACGGATGCGTCAAGAAATTCGGCAAAGGGTGGAAGTGGTATTGGGCTATCCATTGTCAAAAAAATTATTGAAGATCATGGTGGTTATATATGGGCTACAAGTAAAGAAGATGAGGGGACTTGTATCCATTTTGTGCTTAGAAAATATCAGGAGACGCCAGATGAATAGAAAAGACAGAGAGGTCAGTATGAATAAAATATTAATTATTGAGGATGAAGAAACAATTGCAGATTTAGAGAGAGACTATTTGGAGATTAACGGATATGAAGTCGATATTCGCAATGATGGAAGAGAGGGGCTAGAGCTTGCTCTCAACAAGGAGTATGGACTCATTATTTTGGATCTAATGCTTCCAAGTGTGGACGGATATGAAATCTGTAAGCGCGTGAGGGAACATAAGAATATTCCAATTATCATGGTATCAGCCAAAAAAGAAGATATTGATAAAATCAGAGGATTGGGACTTGGAGCAGATGATTATATGACCAAGCCATTTAGTCCAAGTGAACTTGTGGCTAGGGTAAAAGCACATCTTTCAAGGTATGATCGTTTGATTGGAAGCAATCAAAAGAGCAATGATATGGTAGAGATCAGAGGAATTCGAATTGATAAGACAGCACGCCGTGTATATATTGATGGGGAAGAAAAAGCCTTTACTACAAAGGAATTTGATTTATTGACCTTTTTGGCAGAGAATCCAAATCACGTATATACAAAAGAAGAGCTATTTCGTGAAATATGGGATATGGATTCCATTGGTGATATTGCAACCGTTACAGTACATATCAAGAAAATCCGTGAGAAAATCGAGTTTGATACGGCGAAGCCTCAATATATTGAAACCATCTGGGGTGTTGGCTACAGGTTTAAGGTATAACGATAGATGAATCTAACAGAAACGAATTCTTATAAAGTTCTCTTTGAAGACAAAGAGATGATTGCAGTTCATAAAGCTAGTAAACTTGCGACGCAGACCAAGAGTATCACAGAAAAAGACCTCTATACGATGCTAAAGCAAAGAATGGGAAAAGATGCCTATCTTGGAATGATTCACCGATTAGATCAACCAGTGGAAGGAATTGTGATCTTTGCGAAAACAAAACAGGCAGCAGGTATGATTTCCGCACAGATGAATGGAAATGGATTTGAAAAAGAATACCTAGCCGTCGTTTATTGTAGTCAGCCTCTTCCAATGAGTCAACCGGGCGATTCGAAAACGCAGATGGTGAAGCACTATTTACTAAAAAATGGAAAAACAAATACCTCGCAAATTGTAAAGGTTGGAACACCGAATGCAAAAGAGGCAGTTCTGTCCTATGAAGTAATGGAGCAAACGTCAGGTTATGCTTTGGTAAAGATCAATTTGGAAACAGGCAGGCACCATCAGATTAGGGTGCAATTGGCAGATGTGTTTGATGGAATTGTAGGAGATGACAAGTACGCTAAACCTTTTAGACAGGGCAATGGAAACCAGATCAATAGTCAAATCCCTATGAGTGGTAATGGCATTGCGCTTTGCGCCTGCAAGGCAACTTTGAAGCATCCTAAGACGAAGAAAAATATGGTGATTGAGACAAAACCATCCAATGAAGTTTTTCAAATGTTTGATCTTTTCAAAAATCAGTAATTCTATTTTAGGATTACTGACTTTTTTTGTTTTAAAATTTGTTTCAAAATGAATCTTCTTGTGATAGAATAAAATCGCATATGTCTAAGTGGGAATAGGAGACGAACATTATGTCTAAAAAAGTAATTCGAAAAGTACAAGAAAAAAAAGATCCATTTTTGGAAGCGATGAATATAGTAAAAGAGGTTGGTGTACTAATTTTTTTGGGTCTTATGTTTTATTTATTTCCGTTTTATTCAAAGAATTATTATAATCAGATTGGGGAATCAAAATTTCAATTTTTCAAACTATTTGGGATTATCTGCTTTTCCTTTTTACTGATTATTTCCATTATAACGGTTATTTATCGATTATCAAAAATGAAAGAAGGATCCATTAAAGATTGGTTTAAGAATGTATCGATTACAGATTATTTTGTGGCAGGATACGGAGTCTTTGCATCGATTTCATATGTATTCTCAGATTATAAGGATTTGGCATTTTGGGGATATGATGGTTGGAGAATGGGGTTATTTGCCCAAATTATGTTTGTTTTGATTTATTTCTATGTATCTAGGTTCTATAAGACGAAGAGTGAATTTGTTGTTGGAATTTTAGCTGCTGCATATTTTGTATTTCTTTTTGGAGTGTTACACCGTTTTCAAATTGACCCACTGGGGTACTATACAAGTATGAATCTGGATTTTGGGACAAGGATCCGATTCTTATCAACGCTTGGAAACTCCAACTGGTATTCAAGTTTTCTCAGTATTTTACTACCCTTTGGGGTATTTTATTATTGGCATGTAAAAAATAAATATAATCGCTATTTCCTTATTCCTTACTTAGCAATGGGATATGCAAGTGTAGTAACACAAAATAGCGATAGTTCTTTTTCAGCGGCATTTTTTGTTTTAGTTGTATTATTTTATGCTTCATTTACTTCTAATGAGAAAATGCAGCGTTTTTTAGAAGTGGTTTTGATAATGTTGGTGTCTTTTAAGGGGATTGGGATTTTGCAGAATATTTTTCCGGAACAGACAGCTGGACTTGATACGCTTTCCTATGCAATGTCTAAGGGTATGTTTACTTGGTTCCTATTAGCGGCATTTGCGATTATCTACATTCTATACAGGGTGTTTGTTAAGGAAGAGAAATTCAATATTGCGAATTATAAGTGGTTAAAATTTGTATTCATGGGAATCATTGCGGCTGGAATCCTTGCGCTAATTACTGTAATCGTCTTAAATTCCAATGGAATGCTTGCAAACCAAATGACGGGATATCTACTGTTTAATGATCAGTGGGGTACAGGTCGAGGATTTAACTGGAGAGTATGTATTGAAACCTTCTTCAAAATGGATCTAAAATCCCAATTGATCGGCGTTGGTCCAGATTCCTTCTCTAGAATATCCAGTATCTTTTTTGCAAAAGAGCTTCAGGAACAGTGGAATGGAAGTGTATTAACCAATGCACATAATGAGTGGTTAAATATTTTTGTGAATTATGGAGTGTTAGGAAGTATTGCATATATGGGAATCTTTTTCACATCGTTTAAGCGTTCGATGCAGCAAATTGGAAAAGAGCCGTATCTATTGATGACATGTCTATGTATTATTGGATATGTAACACATAACCTCTTTTGTTATCAGCAGGTTATTTGTACACCGTTTGTATTTATTTTTATGGGGATTGGGGAGTCAATCTATCGTAATAGGAAAACAGAAGAAGCGAGGAAATAGAAATGGGAAAAGATAAGAAATTAGTAGAAGCTATCACTGCAATGGATGTTGATTTTGCGCAGTGGTATACAGATATTGTAATCAAAGCAGGGTTAATTGATTATACCAGTGTTAAAGGTTGTATGGTGATTAAGCCAACGGGATATGCAATTTGGGAATTAATCCAAAAACAATTGGATGATCGTTTCAAAGCAACTGGTGTCGAGAATGTATATTTACCAATGTTTATTCCAGAAAGTCTGTTACAAAAAGAAAAAGATCATGTAGAAGGATTTGCACCTGAAGTTGCTTGGGTGACCCATGGTGGATTGAATCCATTACAAGAGCGTATGTGTATTAGACCTACTTCAGAAACATTATTCTGTGATTTTTATTCCAATGAAATTCAGTCTTATAGGGATCTACCAAAAGTTTATAACCAATGGTGCTCTGTTGTAAGATGGGAAAAAGAAACCAGACCATTTCTTCGTTCTAGAGAATTTCTCTGGCAAGAGGGACATACAGCACATGCGACAAGTGAAGATGCGCAGGCTAGAACCATTCAGATGTTAGATTTATATGCGCAGTTTTGTGAAGAAGTGCTCGCTATCCCAGTTGTAAAGGGACAAAAGACGGAGAAGGAAAAGTTTGCTGGAGCAGAAGCTACGTATACCATTGAAGCGTTGATGCATGATGGTAAAGCATTGCAATCGGGTACGAGTCATAATTTTGGAGATGGATTTGCAAAAGCATTTGATATTACTTATACGGATAAAGAAAATAAATTACAATATGTGCACCAGACATCTTGGGGTATGACGACAAGATTAATTGGAGCTGTAATCATGGTTCATGGAGACGATTCAGGACTTGTTCTACCACCAAGGATTGCACCAGTTCAGGTGATGATTGTACCAGTTATGCAGAAAAAGGAAGGCGTTTTAGAAGCTGCAAACAGCTTAAAAGAGTCTTTGAAAAACATCAGAGTCAAAGTGGATGATTCGGATAAGAGTCCAGGCTGGAAATTCTCGGAATGCGAGATGAAGGGGATTCCTGTTCGAGTTGAAATCGGACCAAAAGATATTGAAGCAGGAAATTGTGTAATTGTAAGACGTGACACAGGGGAAAAGGAAGTTGTTAAAATAGAAGAACTTCCTGCAAGAGTGGAAGAATTAATGGAAACTATCCAAAAGAATTTGTTTGAAAAAGCACTTTCTCACAGAGAAGCGCATACTTACGAAGTGGAAACGTTTGTAGATTTTAAGAAGACAATTGAGCAAAAGCCTGGTTTTGTAAAAGCAATGTGGTGTGGAAATCAGGAGTGTGAAGACCGTATCAAAGAAGAAACGGGAGCAACAAGCCGTTGTATGCCATTTATTCAAGAAGAAGTGAAAGGGCACTGTGTATGTTGTGGAAAACCAGCCAAAAAATTGGTTTATTGGGGAAAAGCATACTAATACATAGGGCAGGAGGATTTAAATGAACGTTTTAGTAATGAATTGTGGAAGTTCGTCTTTAAAATATCAACTGATTCATACAGATACAGAAGAAGTATATGCAAAAGGTGTATGCGAGAGAATTGGAATTGATGGCGGAAAAGTCGTTCATCAGGCATTTGACCAAGATAAAAAAGTGATTGAAATGGAGATTGAGAATCATACACAGGCAGTCAAAACAGTGATTTCTTTATTATTGGATCCTTCTAATCCAGTTGTGAGTTCATTAGAAGAAATCCACGCAATCGGTCACCGCGTTGTACATGGCGGTGAAAAATTCTCGGGAAGCGTTTTGTTAACGGAGGAAGTGTTAGCCACGATTGAAGAATGCAATGACTTAGCACCTCTTCACAACCCAGCAAATCTAATTGGAATTCGTTCTTGTCAGGAAGTGATGCCAAATGTACCAATGGTAGGGGTTTTTGACACTGCTTTTCATCAGACAATGCCAAGAAAAGCATTTTTATATGGGTTACCATATGAATACTATAGAGATTATAAAGTGAGACGTTATGGTTTTCATGGCACAAGTCATGATTTTGTATCCAAACAAGCTGCCAAGGTACTTGGTAAAGATGTGAAAGATTTAAAGATTGTTGTTTGTCATCTAGGAAATGGCGCCAGTGTGACTGCTGTTCAAAATGGAGTGTCCGTAGATACATCCATGGGACTTACTCCACTTGAGGGCTTAATTATGGGAACAAGATGTGGAGATATTGATCCAGCAATCATTTCATTTTTGGCTGGAAAGCTAGAGCTTTCAACAGATGAAGTGATTGATATTTGCAATAAAAAGTCGGGTGTGTTGGGACTTTCAGATGGTTTTTCAAGTGATTTTAGAGACTTGGCAACCGCTATGGATGAAGGAAACGAGCGTGCGAAGGATGCTCTAGAAACCTATGCGTACCGAGTAGGTAAGTATATAGGAGCATATGCTGGTGCAATGAATGGAATTGATGTGATTGTATTTACGGCCGGAGCAGGTGAGAATAATAAAACCGTTCGTGCATTAGTTGGTCAGTATATCGGATATTTAGGAACGAATATTGACCCAATCAAGAATGAGGCCAGAGGTGAAACGATTATTTTGTCAGATGAAGGCAGTAAAGTAGTGACAATGGTTGTACCAACGGATGAAGAATTAGCAATCGCAAGAGAAACCATAAAATTACTGTAACGAATAATACAAACAAATTTAAAAACAAAAAAGTTGTAGAGCCTAAACGGCAACTACAACTTTTTTTTGAGCTTCATTTCGATTTATGATTGCTAATATTCCCTGAACAACGATATGACATACACGCACGATGTATTCACAATCCTCTTGAACATTGCGTTTCTTCATTAGGTAATCTTGATGTGAGCGGTGAATAAACAAGAATAAATCCTCTACCTTATGAAATGATTTCGTTATTAAATTGTCTTTTGCTGCCTGACCACTTCGAATATAGTGGCGAAGGCCAAATTTCAAGTCTTTTTCATAATAGCAATGATCTTTAAAACCACCATCATACGTAAGATTGTGTGGAAATGTAAAGTAGTCTGCAAGATAATGTACGACTTCACCTAACTGAATACAAAAAGATCGAGTATTACTATTCAGTAGAGTTGCATCGTTCGATAAGTCTCGAATGCGATCTTGCACCATTGCGTAAGTAGCACTAAACTCGTGCTTGGTTGTCAAAAAGGATGGCTTACAGTCTGGAAGAATATTTCCAATATAAAACGCCTTTTTGTACTTTCTTAATTCTTGACTAGGAATTTGGTGAACCAAATATCCAGCAAGTGAAATATGGGATTTTTTTCTCAATCGTGTACTTCCCTTCGTATAGGCAAAAACTGCTACAAGATAAATGTTAGCACTTAAAAAAAAAAAGTCAAGTTGCTTTTGATTATGTTACAATGAATTTAATAAATATTCTCATAAATAAGTATTAAAAATTGCTTGAGAGGATGATCATATGAAACAAAGAGTAAATCGCTACCTAGAATTTATGGAACAAAAAATTCAAGAATTGGATTCAAAAAGTGAATTGTCTGAGCAAGACAAGCAAACGTTATCCATCGTGAAAAAGGAGCATGTACAGCAAATTCAGTTCTTTATGCATGAAAGACAGATTCATCTGTTCGTGATGATCTGTGTTGCAATACTTTCTATGATGACGTTTTTGGTGTTGCTAATACAATTTTCATTGGGACTTTTGATTCTATTCGCAGCATTCTTGGTACTTTTAGTACCCTATATTATGCACTACTATCTGTTGGAGAACAGCGTTCAAAAAATGTATGAGCAATATGATCAACTAGAGTGGATTCTTGAGGGTGAAAATTTTAGAGATCGATGATGGAAACGGAAAAAGGGATGAAATAAGGTAAAAATAAGTGGCGTTTTGTTATAAAATATGCTAAAATTTTCATACGTATATGGCAATTATATGTATAATATTAACATATGTTTGTTGAGGGGATATGCATAATGTTTGTATCAAAAGGAGGAAACTGGCTTGAAAAAGATTATGGGTTCGATTCGATTGAGATTAATTATGGCATTTACTGGAGTATTACTAATTGTTGTTTTATTGATGGGTGTTATCACGGTACTAGTTGTTAAGAGTGGTATGCAGGCTACTGCTTTTGATAACCTAAAATTAAGAGCACAGTCAGAGGCTAGAGTTATTCAAAAAACAGTGGAAGGCGAAGTTGAGTATATGATCGCCCTTGCAAATCATCCAGTGTTGTTGGATGAGTCATTAAGTAAAGAAGAGCGTGTTGCAACGCTAGATCAAGAATTAAAGCGTTCTGGATATTTAGCATTTGCATTGGTTGATTTAGATGGAACTTCAAGTGCCAAGGATGATAAGGGCGAGTTTATTAATGTGGCCGAGCGTAAATATTTTACGGATGCGGTGAATGGAAAAGCGACGATGTCGGATGTGACAATTAGTAAGGCAACCAATTCACCAGTGGTTATCGTTGCAACTCCAGTTTATGAGAATGGCAAAGTAAAGCAAGTATTATATGGACGATTAGATGGTTCGTTCTTATGTGATTTAGCGGATAATCTAGTGACTGGAAAGACTGGATATGGTTATGTTGTAAATAGCCTAGGTGTTGTGAATGGGCATGTGAACAGGGAGCTAGTAAACACACAATTTAATTTAATTGAAGCGGTTAAAGACAATCCAGAGTACCAGGGACTAAGCGATTTAATGAAGAATGAAATGATTAAGAGAGTAGTTGGAAGTGGAACATATGATTTTGAAGGTTCTAATCGAAGCGTTGCATATGCGCCAATTGAGAATACAGATTGGATTGTTGTCGTTGGAATGCAAACATCAGAAATTGTTGAGGACTCCAATAAAATCGCACTTATTTTAGTGCTCGTAGCCATACTTTCTGTAATCATAGCAGGTATCGATATTTTAATCGTAAGTTCAAGTATTGCAAAACCAATTATTGCCGTTACCAAAGATATCCAAAGGCAGGCAGAACTTGATTTTACTGGTAGTGAGAATAGTGTATCAAGAAAATACAATAAGCGCCAAGATGAAATTGGTAAAATGATTAATGCTCTTCATGTTATGGAGGATAATATCAAAGATTTTATTATTGGAACAAATCAAACAGCGCAGACCGTATCTTCGTCAGCACTGGATTTAATGGAAATGACAGATCAGTCAGCAATGGCAATCGAAGAATTATCAAAAACCATTAATGAAATTGCGCTAGGTGCTTCGGATCAAGCTAAGAATACGGAAGAAACAGCTGAAAATATTGATCATATGGGTGTTTTATTAGAAGAAGAAGTATATAAAATAGAAGAACTAAACGCAGCGGTATCAACAATTCACAATGAAAAGGAAGAAGGACTTAAAAATATTGAGGTGCTTGTTGATCAAACAAGTAAGAATAACCGGGCATCGGATGCAATTTATGAAGCAATCCTAAGTAATAATGAAAGTACTCAGAAAATTGAAAGTGCAAGTGCAATGATTCAAAACATAGCGGATCAAACCAATCTTTTGGCATTAAATGCCGCAATTGAAGCGGCAAGAGCGGGAGAAGCAGGGCGAGGATTTGCAGTTGTTGCAGATGAAATCAGACAATTAGCAGAGCAGTCGAATAACTTTACGAGTGAGATTATCAGCGTTATTGAAGAGTTGAAATCAAAATCAAAAAGTGCAGTAAGTGCAGTTGGGGAAGTAAGAATTATCGTAAATGAACAAACGGATAGTGTAAAGGCAACAGAAGACAGGTTCTATTCCATTGCACAGGCAATTGATGCAATTAAAAGGGTTATCGACGAATTAAATCTTTCAAGTGCTCAAATGACAAAAAGTAAGAATGCAGTCATTGATATTATACAGAATTTATCAGCCATTTCTGAAGAAAATGCTGCTGGAACACAGGAAGCAGCTGCGTCAATGGAAGAGCAAAATGCAACTATTGTAGAAGTTTCTGGTTCGGCAGATCGTTTATCAAGTGCGGCAAAAGAATTAGAAGCTATTATTGCAAAGTTTAAAGTGTAGAAAGTGATTACAGTTTTAAGCGAAAGGAGAAATTATGAGTGAATTAAAGGGAACAAAAACGCAGGTGAATCTTATGACAGCATTTGCAGGAGAATCAATGGCAACCAATAAGTATGCGTATTATGCGAGCAAAGCTAAAAAAGAGGGATATGTGCAAATATCTGAAATCTTTTTAGAGACATCTCGAAATGAGAAAGAGCATGCAAAATTATGGTTTAAGGCGCTTCATGATGGGGTTGGTACAACCTCTCAAAATCTTTTGGATGCTGCGAATGGTGAAAACGAGGAGTGGACGGCAATGTATGCGGAGTTTGCAAAAATAGCCAGAGAAGAAGGATTCGTTGAAATTGCAGATTTATTTGAAGGTGTAGCTGGTGTTGAAAAGGAACACGAAGCAAGATATAGAAAATTATTAGAAAATATTGAAAGTGGTCATGTGTTTGTAAAAGATGGTGAGACTTCATGGAAGTGCGGTAATTGTGGACATATTCATGTAGGAAAGAATGCTCCAGATGTTTGTCCTGTATGTGATCATCCACAGGCATATTTTGAACTAAAAGCAGAGAACTATTAATATATTTGAAAAGAGCTTTTGCAAGATAGATGAATCATTTCAAAGAGATGACTAGTCTATAAGCAAAGGCTCCTTTTTTGAGAAAGAATTTAACATGAGCAGAAAAGCGATACTAGAAGAAAACTATAAAAAAATGGCAAAAGACATACTAAAAAAGAGACTGGATTACTATTGTGAAATAATGGGAGTAGAGTATACAGCCCTTTCCGTTCGAAACCAAAAAACCAGGTGGGGAAGCTGTTCTTCGAGGCGCTCCATTTCACTCAATTACAAACTAATCTTTGCACCAATGAGTGTAATGGACTATGTTATTGTGCATGAATTATGCCATTTACTTGAAATGAATCACTCAAAGGCTTTTTGGAATCAGGTGGAGCGGGTTTTACCAGATTATAAAGTTGCAAAAAAATGGCTCAGAGAAAATGGACATACTTTCTATTTGCCATTCCTAGAGTAATGTATAAAAGAGTAATGTGTAAAATTATTCTTAACAAAATAGAAATTGCTTGAAAAACATTGGGATGAGTATATAATGAACTTTGACTTATTTTGTCGAGGAGGAAAATTATGCTTAGAATAATTCGGTTTGGAAAGCGTTATTGGTATGTTATGCTAGTCATCCTAGTGCTATTGTTTGCACAGGCAAACTGTGACCTTGCATTACCAGAATATACATCTAAAATTGTGGATATTGGAATTACATCGAAGGGAATAGAATCCCCCGTACTAACTAGAATGAGGGTTCAGACATATGAAGACTTACTTTTGTTTTCTGATGAATCAGAGCAAGAGATCATACAATCCTCTTATCAGGAAAAAGACGATGAAATGATTCTTCTCAATGATATTACAGATGAAGATATGGAAGAATTGCGTAGTGTTGTGACCAAGAAACAAACAATGCTACTTATGTTCTATTCAACAAAAGATGAAGCCAAGGCGATGAAGAACGAATTGGCAAAATCAATGAATATGCCAGAAGATACAGATTTCATGAGTGTATTTCGGAAAATGCCAAAAGAGTATCTCACACCAGTCACCACGAAGATGGAAGAAGAATTGTCCAAAATGTCGGATATGATTGGAGAATCTTCAGCAATCGAGTTTGCATCAACAGAGTATGCAGCAATGGGTGTGGATATTGATCGGATTCAAATTGATTACCTAATTGAGCAGGGAGCACAAATGATGTTGCTAGCGCTACTTGGAATGGTAATTTCGATTATTGTATCGTATTTAGCATCTATTTTAGCAGCCAAAGTATCGATGAACTTACGTAATGATGTATTTCAAAAAGTTGTATCGTTCTCAAATGCGGAATTGAATCATTTTTCAACCGCATCTCTAATTACAAGAAGTACCAATGATATTCAACAAGTTCAGATGGTTATGACAATGATTTTTCGAATTGTTGTGTATGCACCAATCCTTGGAATCGGGGGTATCTACAAAGTTATTCAGACCAACTCTAAAATGGAGTACATTATCGTAGTAGCGGTTGGAACAGTTATGTTATTAGTGTTACTGCTTATGATTATTGCAATGCCTAAGTTCAAAGCAATGCAGTCCCTTGTGGATGGTTTGAATCTTGTATCAAGAGAAATATTGACAGGTATTCCCGTTATTCGTGCATTTAATAGAGAAAAAACAGAAAAAGAGCGTTTTGAAGAAGCAAGTAATAAATTGATGAAAACGCAGCTTTTTACAAATAGAACGATGGCATTTATGATGCCAACGATGATGTTTATTATGAATGCAATCACCATACTAATTGTATGGGTTGGGGCACATAGAATCGAAGAGGGTAATCTAAAAGTTGGAACCATGATGGCATTTATGACCTATACGATTCAAATTGTGATTAGTTTTCTTATGATTACAGTTGTTTCCATTATGCTCCCTAGAGCCTCTGTTGCTGCCACAAGAATTGAGGAAGTATTAAAACAAAAAATTGAGATTAAGGATTCAAAAGCCGCAACCCATCTTCCCGAAGAGATACTTGGCGATATTGCATTTCATCAAGTTTCGTTTACCTATCCAAAAGGGGAAGAAGAAGCCGTCTCTGATCTTACGTTTACAGCAAAGCACGGTGAAACAACAGCGATTATCGGAAGTACGGGATGTGGTAAATCGACTCTTGTTCAGTTGATTCCAAGACTCTTTGATAATACAAAGGGACAGATTACGATTGATGGAATTGATATTAAAGACTGCACACTAGAATCCCTTCGAAAACAAATCGGTTTTGTACCGCAAAAAGGAATTCTTTTCTCTGGAACGATTCAGAGTAATATTGCTTTTGGTAATGGAGATTGTGATCGTGATGAGCTTGTGAAAGCTGCTACAACTGCTCAGGCAATGGAATTCATATCGGATTATGAGAATACATTTGATGCGCCAATTGCACAAGGGGGAACCAATGTGTCCGGTGGTCAAAAACAGAGATTATCGATTGCAAGGGCGATTGCAAAGAAGCCAAAAATCTTTATCTTTGACGACAGCTTCTCAGCACTTGATTATAAAACGGACCGTGCATTACGACAAGAACTATTGAAGCAAACCAAAGAAGCAACAGTACTCATTGTAGCACAGAGAATTAGTACAATATTACATGCAGATAAAATCATCGTAATGGACGATGGTAAAATTGTTGGACAGGGTACGCACCAAGAATTACTCGAACAAAATGAAGTCTATCAACAAATCGCTCTTAGTCAGTTATCTGAAAAAGAGTTAAACATAACAAATCATGGATTGGAGGCGTAACTATGTCAGAGCAAAAAATGAGTCATACGAGTCCAAAGCGTGGTAAGATGTTTGGCGGACCAATGGGTGGTGGACCAGGAATGGGACCAGTTGAGAAGCCAAAAGATATGAAGAAGACATTTCGAAAATTAGTAGCCTATTTATCAAAATTTCATTTTGCGATGGTGGTTGTTGTGATCTTTACCATTGCAAGTACGGCATTTGGAATTTTTGGCCCCAAAATTCTTGGTAAAGCTACCACGAAGATCTTTGAAGGATTAGTTGATAAAATTCAAGGTGGCTCAGGAATTGATTTTGAGAAAATAGGAGCAATTTTACTTGGATTAGTTGGACTATATATAATTAGTACCTTTTTTAACTATATTCAAGGTTTGATTATGACGAACATCTCTCAAAAAGTAGCATTTCAGATGAGGAAAGAATTATCTGAAAAACTTCACGTACTTCCGATGAATTATTATGATCAAAGAACTTATGGTGAAATTTTATCTAGGATTACCAATGATGTGGATACCCTTGGACAGGGACTAAATATGTCCATTACCCAGCTTATCTCGAGCATAGCAATGATTATTGGAGTATTAGTGATGATGATTAGCATTAGCTGGCAAATGACAGTGGCGGCGATCATGATTCTTCCAGTTTCTGCGTTTATGATTGGGTTTATTATGAAGAATTCACAGAAGTATTTTAAGGGGCAGCAGGAATATCTTGGGGCGGTAAACGGTCAAGTGGAAGAAGTCTTCAGTGGTCATCAAGTGGTCAAACTCTTTACAGCAGAAAAACAGATGATTGAAACGTTTGAAGAAACGAATCGTAAACTTTATCATTCCGCTTGGAAATCCCAGTTCTTTTCAGGTATGATTCATCCGATTATGAATTTTATAGGAAACCTAGGATATGTTGTAGTAGCTGTATTAGGAGGTTACCTATATATTCGAAAAGCAATTGAAATTGGAGATATTCAGTCATTCATTCAATATGTAAGGCAGTTTACGCAGCCGATTGGCCAGATCGCACAAGTTTCGAGCCAACTTCAGTCAACATTTGCGGCAGCGGAGCGAGTATTTGAATTCTTAGAAGAAATGGAAGAAGATCAGGTTGCAGTTGATCAGGCGCCTGTATCACCACAGCAATTATCTGGTGAAGTGAGATTTGAACATGTTAAATTTGGATATTCAAGTGATAAGATTATTATCAATGATTTCTGTGCAACCATTAAGCCGGGGCAAAAAATTGCCATTGTTGGACCTACCGGAGCAGGTAAAACAACCATTGTTAAATTATTAATGCGCTTTTATGATTTAAATGAAGGAAGTATTTTGTTAGATGGATACAAAAACACTGCATTTGAACGCACGAATTTAAGGGAAGCATTTGGAATGGTATTGCAAGATACTTGGTTGTTTAAAGGAACGATTATGGAAAACATCAGATATGGTAGAATGGATGCAACGGATCAAGAAGTCATTGATGCAGCAAAAGCCGCCCATGTTCATCATTTTATTAAAACATTGCCAGGTGGATATCAGATGGAGCTAAATGAAGAAGCAACCAATATTTCTCAAGGTCAAAAGCAATTACTTACCATTGCAAGAGCAATTTTAGCAAATAAACCAATCATGATTTTGGATGAAGCTACAAGTAGTGTTGATACAAGAACAGAAGTGCGTATTCAAAAAGCGATGGATAACTTAACAAGTGGTAGAACAAGTTTTATCATTGCACATCGACTATCTACCATTCGAAATGCAGATCTGATCTTGGTTATGAAAGATGGAGATATTATTGAACAGGGAAATCATGATTTCTTGATGGAACAAAATGGATTTTATGAACAACTCTATAACTCACAATTTGAAACAGCAGTATAATAGCACGAAGTTTTTAGAAGAAACTTTTCTCGCCTATGCGAAAAGAGTTTCTTCTTGCTTATTCACGGATTTGCAAGATATAATGGATATAATAATAAAAATGGGTATACATAAAAAGAGCATGTGGGGGAAAAACTGTGAAGGTAAAAAAAGAAGAGTTTTTTAGTGTTCCAAATATATTATCATATTTTCGAATTATTTTAATTCCTTGTTTCATTTATGTCTATATTACTGCAAAAAGTAAAAATGAGTTCTTATTTGCAGCCTTTATCATACTTGTTTCGGGGCTAACGGATTTACTTGATGGAAGAATTGCCAGAAAATACAACATGATCACAGAATTAGGCAAATTCCTAGATCCACTTGCTGATAAGCTGACTCAGGGGGCTGTGGCACTCTGTATTATGTTTCATATTCGATATTTTCTATTTATTTTCTTGATTATGTTAGTAAAAGAAAGCTTTATGTTAATTTGCAATCTGATTTCTATCAAGAAGTTTGGGAGAAAGCTTGGTGGGGCAGAGTGGTTTGGAAAAGTAACAACAGCAATTGTATACCTTGCAATGTTCGTTTTGATTTTGTTCCCAAATTTATCAGAAACCATTAAGGTATCCATTACAACCGGATTATCACTTCTTTTAGTGATAACGGGAGTTATGTATATTCCAGTGTTTAGAAAATTATTTAAGGATGAGTATAAGTATAAACATCCAAAATTTATTCCTAGAAAAGATCAATGAGATTGGATACAAATATGTTCAAAATTGAATTACCAAAAGAAGTAGAAGATATTCTAAAGTGCATAAAGAAAGCTGGATTTGAGGCATATATTGTAGGGGGCTGTGTGAGAGACAGTCTCTTAAATCGCGTTCCGACAGATTGGGATATAACTACGAATGCCAAACCAGAAGATGTCAAAAAGCTTTTCGCAAGAACAATCGATACGGGTCTTATACATGGGACAGTCACCGTTATGATTGGAAAAATGGGATATGAAATAACAACGTATCGAATTGATGGTGATTATGACGATGGCAGGCATCCCAATGAAGTGACATTTACATCGGATTTAAGAAAAGATCTGGAGCGAAGGGATTTTACGATTAATGCGATGGCATATGAACCGGAGCATGGGCTTGTGGATCTCTTTGATGGAGTTAAAGACTTGCAGGAGCGTTTGATTCGGGCAGTAGGAGATCCAAATTTGAGGTTTCTTGAAGATGCTCTTCGAATGATGCGCGCAATTCGCTTTGCAGCGGGACTTGGCTTTAGCATTGATTATGAAACCAAAGAAGCAATTCGAGCACATGCAAATTTGTTAAGTAAGGTAAGTGCTGAGCGAATTCAGGTGGAGCTTGTTAAATTGCTTGTTTCTGATCATCCAGAACTTATACGTGAATTATATGATACGGGACTTACAAATATTATGTTTCCTGAATTTGATAAGATGATGAATACAGTACAGAATAATCCCCATCATTGTTACAATGTAGGCGAACACACAATTGAAGCATTGAAGCAGGTATCAAATAGTAAGGTACTTCGATTAGCAGTTCTATGTCACGATATTGGAAAAATTGCGACAAGATCAACGGATGAAAATGGAGTTGACCATTTCTATGGACATGCGAATTACTCCGAACAGTTCACATTGGACCGTCTTAGAGCACTTCGTTTTGATAATGATACCATTCAGAGAGTTTCTAGATTGGTTCTTTTTCATGACTATGAGCCAGGACTAAAAGAGTCCGATGTTAGGAGAATGATTTCCAAAGTTACAAAAGAAGCAATGCAAGACTTATATTATGTAAAAAGAGCGGATATCTTGGCGCAGAGTGATTATTTAAGAGCACAGAAGTTGGAATTATTAGAAAAAAGACAGGGCATTTGCGAGAAGATTCTAGAAAAGCAGGAATGTGTTCAACTTCGTGAACTAAAGATTTCGGGCAAAGATTTGATAGCGCTAAAAATCCCCCAGGGAAAAAAGATGGGCCAGATTTTAAATCAATTACTAGATATCGTAATAGAGGATCCAACTAAGAATGAGCGGGATCTACTATTGCAGATAGCCCAGCGTATCTATCAAGAGAACATCACTGAGATTAAGTTAAAGGATGAGTAAAATGAAAAAGTTGGTAAAGTACTTGATGGGAAGTATCGTTTTCTTAATACTGATGTCGGCTTGCAATGCGGCTAGCGAACAGGAAGAACCGCTTGCAATGGAGATGGAACAAACAGATTACTCAAAATTGGCAGATTCTCTTGATTTGGCAATAATTCTTGAAATTGATCAAAACAATAAAGAAATCACCTTTATGAGTAAGACACTATCTAAGCAATACAAATTAAATTATGATGGCGGCACACGTTTTAAGAATAAATATCAAGAAGAGTTAGTGATTGATCAGGTAAATGTTGGAGATCTTGTGTACTCCACGTTCCAAAAAGACGGCAAAAAATTAATTGGAGTATGGCAGTACGAAGATGCATTTCGTGAATCAGGTATCTCGGGATTTGAAATGAACCGTGCAGCAAGAACTTTATATTACAAGGACAAGCAGTGGGATTTATCCAAAAATCTTACGGTTCTTTCGGATCAAAAAGAAATTGACTTAATGGATATCAATGAAGTGGATACACTAAGAATATGTGGAACGGACCACACCATTGATAGCATCGTTGTGGAAAAAGGACATGGCTATATTCGCCTTGATAATGATGAATATTTCATTGGAGGGTGGATTGAGATTGGTCAAGATATCATTAAGCCAGTTGCAGAAGATATGTTGTTGTGCGTACCGGAAGGTACCTATATGGCGCTTATTACGCACGAAGGGCATGGTGGTGAAAAGGAAATAACGATCCAAAAAAACAAAGAAACAATTTTGGATATAGCAGACTTGTATAATGGTGAGGTGAAAGAGGGCGAGATTTTATTTACGGTAACACCGGACGATGCAAAGCTTCTAGTAGATGGCAAGCAAGTCGATTATTCGGATAAAATTCCACTAACCTATGGAATTCATCAACTTATATTTCAAAAGCAAGGGTATGAGACATTAAAGAAATATATCAAAGTGGGTAGTGCATTAGCAAATATTAATATTGTAATGGATGAGAAGGCGGATGACGAAGAGGATGAAGATGAGAGTAAGCCGCTCGAACAAGATAGTAGTGATGCAAATGAGCAAAATACTACGCAACCTCTCGATGATGATCCACAATCAACAAGTCAAAATGCAATTACACCAACGTCTGCATATAGAGTTTATTTAGATGCACCAACAGGAGCAGAAGTCTATGTAGATGGTAGTTATGTTGGTGTTATTCCGACGAGTTTTCCTAAAAAAGTTGGAACCTTCACGGTTTCCCTTCGGAAGACAAATTACGTGACAAGAAGCTATACATTGCAAATCGGATCGGACCAAAAGGATGTAAGTTATTCCTTTTCAGATTTGGTAAAACAAAGTGGAAATGAGGACTAACGTGAATCAAGAATTTGAAAATCATGACATTCAAAGTGAGAAGAATGAATGCAATATAGAAGAGTTTTTGACCATTATTGAAAAATTACGTTCAAAGGATGGTTGTCCTTGGGATCAAAAACAGACCCACGCCAGCTTGATTCCCTGTATTAAAGAAGAAACAGCAGAGGTATTAGCGGGTATTCGGATACTAGAGAAGACTGGAAATAGTGATAATCTAAAAGAGGAATTGGGAGACATGCTATTGCAAGTTGTTATGCAAAGTCAGATTGCTAGTGAAGAACAATTATTTACTTTTGAAGATGTGGTAGATGGAATAGCTAAGAAGATGATTCGAAGGCATCCCCATGTTTTTGCTAAGGAGCGAGATCTTACAACAAAAGAGGTTTTGCATAATTGGGAGCAGATTAAGCAAATGGAAAAAGTAAATCAATTTGCGCATTCCACACCATTAAGGGAGATACCACAGGAACTTTCTTCCTTAGCCAGAGCGGATAAAATAATTAAAAAGTGTATGAACCAAGAAATCGAGAATATTCATTTGGCAATTTCTTCCTGGAAATCTCTTGAGCAGTTAGAAATCCAGGAAATTCAGCAACTTCAGTGGCAACTTTGTCTGATTGCAAGGCAAAGACAGATTTCTCTTGATCAATTGCTTACAGACTCTATTGAAGAACTTTTAGACGAGTTAGAACCCCTTAAAAACATGTAAAAATGCCTAAAAACCTTATAAAATCGCAATATTGCCTTGACAAAACAGGCGAAAACGCATATAAATATTTATAGACGTTATCAAACGCAGAAAATAATTATTACTCATATAAGAGGAGGAGTTCAATCATGAACAAAACAGAATTAGTTGCAGCAATGGCTGATCAAGCAGGATTAACAAAGAAAGATGCAGAAAAAGCTTTAAAAGCTTTTACAGATGTTGTATCTGAAGAATTAAAAAAAGGTGAAAAAGTTCAATTAGTTGGTTTTGGAACATTTGAAGTATCTGAAAGAGCAGCTAGAGAAGGAAGAAATCCTCAAAGTGGAGAAGTTATGAAAATCGCAGCTTCTAAAGCTCCTAAATTCAAAGCTGGAAAAGCTTTAAAAGATTTAGTAAATACTAAATAAGATCTTCGCTGAAAGGAACCTGTTGAAGGTTCCTTTTTTTTAATGATTGTTTGATTAAATTGTAACTATACGAAGTGGAGAAACCTATGAGATTGGATAAGTACTTGAAAGTATCAAGAATTATTAAAAGAAGGACAATTGCAAATGAAGCCTGTGATGGAGGTCGTGTATCCATTAATGGGCTTGTTGCAAAAGCGAGCACACAAGTTAAAGTGGGTGATGAAATCCAAATTGTATTTGGAAATCGAGAAATGAAAGTCCGAGTGCTTTCTTTGGAAGAGTCTATTCGAAAAGAAGATGCAAAAGAGATGTATGAGCTGATTTAATAGTAAAATAGGGGCTTGTAAGGATTGACAAAAAAAATAAAATGCAATAGAATAATATTATGTTAACAAAAGTTGGGGGAGAAATGTTTTATGCGTCGAAAAGCAAAAATTCGTAACAATCGACAAAGTAAATATGGTATGTTTCTTGTTTCAACAGTTGTGTTGATCTTATTAGTTGTTGTTTCTATTAAGAGCGTTGAATTAAGAGAAACGAGGCAGCAGTATCGTGAAAAAGAAGAACGCCTTTTGGTTCAGATTCAGGAGCAAGAGGATCGAGCAAAAGAGCTAGAAGAATTTAAGAAATATACACAAACAAAAGCATTTGCAGAAGAAATGGCAAAAGACAATTTGGGCTTGGTCAAAGAAGGAGAAATCATTTTTAAGGCTGAGTAAAGAAGAGCGATTACACAATGGTAAATCAAGTAAAGTCATTTATTCAAAAGAACAAATTGATCGAATATAATGATCATATCATTTTAGGACTATCGGGAGGGGCAGACTCAGTTTGCCTTTTCTTTTTATTGCAAGAGATTAAAGCGGATTATAACCTCACAATATCAGCGGTTCATATCAACCACGCAATACGGGAGGAAGCGAATCGGGATGAGTCATTTGTAAAGGAGCTGTGTGTAACTTATCAGGTTCCTTTTTACGCAGTCACGCACAATGTCAAAGAATATGCTAGAGAATCTGGTCTCTCGCTGGAAGAGGCAGGAAGAATATTGCGGTATCAGACATTTTATGAGCACTGCAAAACCTTAGGTGCCACTAAAATTGCGGTAGCCCATAATGAAAATGATCAGGCAGAAACAGTCCTGTTTCAACTTTGTCGCGGAAGTGGAATAAGTGGTTTGAAAGGTATATTGCCAAGACAAAATCAAATCATCAGGCCATTGTTAGCAACTAAGAGAGAAGAAATTGAATGTTACTTGAAACAAAATCATTATTCACATATACAGGATGAAAGTAATTTCTCAAATCAATATACTAGAAATCGGATTCGTAACCAAATTTTACCACTTCTAGACAGTCAAGTCTGCGAAAATGCTCAAGAACATATTGCATCTGCAGGATTTTTGTTGGCGCAAACATGGGAGTATATGAGCAATCAGATTCAAAAAGAGTGGGATCAGGGATTGCTTGAAGATGGTATTCGGGTGTATGAAGGTAAAATTGATTTATGGATTCCGTCGATTATACAAAAGCCTAGCATTCTACAAAGTTTGTTCGTTAAGAAGGCCATTGAGCTTGTAAGTGGTAGTGAAAAAGATATTTCAAAGGTGAATATTGAGCAAACGATAGAACTTTTTGATAATCAAACGGGTAAAAAAATATCGCTAGCAAACGGTGTCTATGCGACAAAAACGTATGATTGGCTAGTGATTGAGAAGAAACAAGCGGAGTCGTTTGGGAAAGAGGCAAGTTTTCCGATTCATCCAGGAATTATTCTCAAAATTCCTGGAAGAACAGAATTTATGGAAAGCGCTGAAGATAATAAGGAATCTACCATCATTACTCAACTAATTTCAAAAGAAGAGTTTCTTGAAGATAAAAGAAAAGGACTGCTTTTTGAAAATCAGTATACGAAATACTTTGATTATGATAAAATTATTCAGGATTTAGTAATCCGAACGAGGCAACCCAAAGATTACTTTTATTTATCGCCAACAAGTAGACAAACAATCAAGGCATATATGATTAATCAAAAAATAGATCCGACCATCAGAGATCATGTATTGCTAATTGCCGAGGGAAATCATGTTTTATGGAGTATAGGGCATCGCGTCAGCAATGAGGTATATGTAAGGGATCATACGACCAAAATATTAAAAGTAACCTATTTAGGAGGAACAGATGGCTGAGCATATTAAAGTATTATTGTCTGAACAAGAAGTGGATGAAAAGATTCAACAAATTGGGGATCAAATTAGCAAAGAATATAAGGGAAAAGTAGTTCACCTTGTTTGCGTACTTCGCGGTGGAAGTTTTTTTATGTGCGAGCTTGCAAAACGAATTACAACACCAGTTACCATTGATTTTATGTCGGTGTCTAGTTATGGAATGGATGTTAAATCAAGTGGTGTCGTTAAAATTGTAAAAGATTTGGATGAACCGTTATTGGGCAAGAATGTAATTGTGGTAGAGGATATTGTTGATTCAGGAAGAACGCTTAGTTACCTACTAGAAATTCTGAAAGCAAGAAAACCAGAATCATTGAAATTATGTACGTTATTAGATAAACCAGAACAACGAGTGGTTGAAGTGCCTGTCGACTATACGGGATTTGAGATACCGGATTATTTTGTGGTTGGATATGGGTTAGACTATCAGCAAAAATATAGGAATCTTCCTTATATTGGAGTTGTTGAACTAGACTAATAGGCATAATTTGATTGGCATTGAAAGGAGAACACGATTGAAAAGTAATACAAATGATCCAACAAAAGGACCTTGGTTAATATTTATATTTATCGCTGTTTTATTAGTGGCAGCAGCAATCTTTAGTGGAATAGGAACGCAAAAAATCACTTACACGCAGAAGGAATTTGAAGTTGATTTAATGGAGAGTAAGGTGGATAGCGTCATTATATCCCAAAATAGGGAAACACCAACAGGTGTTGCAACGATTACATTCAAGAATGGATTAGAGCAAAAACTGAACATTCCAAACGTAGTTGAGTTTCAAAACAAACTAGAAAATGGAGATGTTAAAGTATATATTGCAAATGTTCCAAAGGATAATTGGTTTTTGGTATATGTGCTTCCAGCGTTATGTCTTATTATTGGGGCTGTGCTCTTTTTCTCGTTGATGTCTCGTGGGGGCAATGGTGGAGCTGCTGGCAAAATGATGAGTTTTGGCAAAAGCAAAGCGAAATTGTCGGAAGGTGATATTAAAATCACGTTTAAGGATGTAGCTGGCCTAAAAGAGGAGAAACAGGAATTAGAAGAAATTGTTGAATTCTTGAGGGAGCCTGGTAAATTTATTAAAGTGGGCGCAAGAATTCCAAAGGGAGTTTTATTAGAAGGTTCTCCAGGCACTGGAAAAACACTTCTTGCAAAAGCGATTGCAGGAGAAGCACATGTTCCATTTTTTACAATTTCTGGTTCTGATTTTGTTGAAATGTTTGTAGGTGTTGGAGCTTCGCGTGTAAGAGACTTGTTTGAAGAGGCAAAGAAAAATCATCCTTGTATTATCTTTATCGATGAAATTGATGCTGTTGCAAGAAAGCGTGGCAGTGGAATGGGCGGTGGACACGATGAGCGTGAACAGACGTTGAACCAATTATTAGTTGAAATGGATGGATTTGCTGAGAATGAAGGAATTATTGTAATAGCAGCAACAAATCGTGTTGATATTTTAGACCCTGCAATTTTAAGGCCGGGAAGATTTGATCGTAAAATAGCCATTGGCAGTCCAGATGTTGGTGGAAGAGAAGAGATACTTAAGGTACACTCAAAAAACAAACCGCTTTCGGATGATGTTAATTTAAAACAGATTGCGCAAACGACGCCAGGATTTACAGGAGCGGATCTAGAGAATTTATTAAATGAAGGTGCAATTATTGCAGCCAAAAACGATCGAGCATTTATTTTAAGTGAAGATTTAAAGAAGGCATTTATTAAAGTAGGTGTAGGTTCAGAGAAACATAGTAAAATCGTTTCTGAGAAAGAACGTAAAATCACAGCATATCATGAAGCTGGTCATGCAGTCTTATTCCATGTATTTCCAGATGTTGGACCAGTTTATACTGTATCCATTATTCCAACCGGAGGTGCGGGAGGATATACAATGCCGTTACCAGAGGGTGATGACATGTTTTTATCAAAAAGTAAAATGATGCAGGATATTATGGTTACTTTAGGGGGAAGAATCGCTGAAGATATTATTTTTGGTGATATTACAACAGGTGCCGCTGGGGATATCAAGCAGGCATCAAAAATAGCCCGCAAAATGGTTACTAGATTTGGAATGTCAGATGAAATCGGAATGATTAATTATGATGATGATGGCGATGATGTAGTGATCGGAAGAGATTTTATGCATGCGAGAAACTTTAGTGAAGAAATGGCAGCAAAAATTGATCATGAAGTTAAGAAAATTATTGATGATTGTTATACAAGTGCGAAAGAAAAGATACTAGAGCATGAGAAAGAGCTTCATGCTTGTGCGCAGATGCTACTTGAGAAGGAACGAATCACGAAAGATGAATTTGAAAGCATCTTTAGTAAAAACTAACAAAAATACATGATAATAATTAGTAAATTTGTAGAATGTGGTTCTAGACGAGGGAGAAATACTTTGGTATTATAATTTCATAACCCCCCCCAATATATTTATAAGTTTTTGTTACAAAATGAAATACCTTCTCTAAAAAAAGACAACTCAAATAGGGTTGTCTTTTTTTGGATATTTTCTAGAAATGGTTGTGTTGAACGTTTTTCTATAATAAAATGAATAAGCAGGAGGAATGATGAAATGAAATTTGAAGAGTATCAGAATATAAATAATAAGTATAATTACATTTTGTCAATGCGACCTGTATTAAGAAAGAAAGCTCTATTTTCGGATCTGACATCTGACTATGTAATTCCAAATGAAGTTAAGGCATATAGCAAAGTGGTTATTCGTTTTCGAACAGCAAAAAACAATGTGGACCATGTATTCTTTATTATGAAGGATACAAGGTTTTTGATGGATAAGTATGAAACGATTGATCAATTTGATTATTATAAAATTGAAGTAGAGGTTGAAGATAAAGCACTTTGTTATTATTTTGAAGTAATAACTGGTAAACTAAGCTGTTTTTATGATTTTAGGGGAGTTGTTAAGGAGCCTTTAGAGTATTACTGCTTTCAGCTAATTCCAGGACTCAGTATTCCGGAGTGGGCGAAGGGAGCGGTGATGTATCAGATTTTTGTTGACCGATTTTATAATGCGGACAAGGAAAATGATGTTCTAACAAGAGAATACAGCTATATAGGTGAAACGGTTACAAGAGTAACAGATTGGAACAAATATCCAGAGGCTATGGGTGTTCGAGAATTTTATGGTGGTGACCTGCAAGGTGTTATTGAGAAGTTAGATTATCTACAGGACCTTGGGATTGATGCGATTTATTTTAATCCTCTATTTGTGTCCCCATCTAATCATAAGTATGATATTCAAGACTATGATTATATTGATCCTCATTTTGGAAAGATTGTAGATGAAGTGGGTGAAACCTTAAAAGAAGGCGACTTTGATAATAAAAACGCAAGTAAATATATTAATCGTGTTGCCAATAAGAAAAACCTAGAGGCAAGCAATGAATTGTTTGCTAGTCTTGTTAAGCAGGCTCATCAAAGAGGAATTCGAGTGATTTTAGACGGTGTTTTCAATCACTGTGGATCGTTCAATAAGTGGATGGATCGTGAACGAATCTATGAGCATGTTGAAGGATATGAAAAAGGCGCATACGTCGATCAAACTAGTAAATATCAAAAGTACTTTGATTTTCTTTCCCTTGATAAGTGGCCATATAATCCAAATTATGATGGTTGGTGGGGACATGATACTCTTCCAAAGTTAAATTATGAAGGCTCAAAAGAATTGTATGAGTATATTCTATATATTGCAAAGAAATGGGTATCACCACCTTTTAATGCAGATGGATGGAGGCTTGATGTTGCTGCCGATTTGGGACATTCTCCACAGATGAACCATCAATTCTGGAAGGACTTTCATAAAGCGGTCAGAGAAGCCAATCCAGAGGCCGTGGTGATCGCTGAACATTATGGAAATCCAAGCGATTGGCTAAAGAATCTAGAGTGGGATAGCGTTATGAACTATGATGCTTTTATGGAACCGGTAACTTGGTTCTTGACGGGGATGCAAAAGCATAGTGATGATTACAGGGAAGATTTATATGGTAATGCAAATGCGTTTTGGGTTACCATGTGTCGTCAAAGTGTGTGTTTCCCAATGCCGTCAATTCAGATGGCAATGAATCAATTATCCAACCACGATCACTCAAGATTTCTAACAAGAACCAATAAGAAAGTTGGTCGAGTTAACACAAGGGGTCCAATTGAGGCTGAGACGGGTATTAGCAAGGCTATTTTGAGAGAGGCTGTGCTAATCCAAATGACGTGGCCTGGTGCACCAACGATTTATTATGGAGATGAGGCGGGTGTATGTGGCTTTACAGATCCAGATAATCGTAGAACCTATCCATGGGGAAAAGAAGATCAGAAATTGATTGCTTTTCATAAAGATATGATTAAACTGCATAAAGAAAATAAAGAGTTGTTAACGGGGTCTATCAAGCATAGTGTATCGGATTATAACGTGATTGGATATGGAAGATTTATTCGTGATGAAGCAAGTTTAATTGTAATTAATAACAATTTAAAAGAAATAAAACTGTCTATATCCGTTTGGGATTTAGGTGTTCCTGAAAAAGCAGAGATGGAGAGGCTTATTTTGACTTACGAAGATGGATATACTACGGAGTCGGTTGTTCATGTGGTGAAAAATGGAGCGATTGAAGTAACGCTGCCGAAAACATCTGGGATTGTCCTTAAATACAGAGCAAAAAAGGACAAAAGCTTCTTGCATTTTAAGTAAAAATATGATATAAATAATTCTTGTCAGGAAAAAAATTGGGAGATGAAATTCTCCCAAATATCTTGCATGGATGGGTTCCCGAGCGGCCAAAGGGGGCAGACTGTAAATCTGTTGTCGACGACTTCGAAGGTTCGAATCCTTCTCCATCCACTTTGCATTGATCTTAATGGGTGCAAGTTTTGCCGGCGTGGCGGAACTGGCAGACGCGCAGGACTTAAAATCCTGTTGTGGAAACACAGTACCGGTTCGATTCCGGTCGCCGGCAGTCAATTGTTTTAGAAAACCTTGATTATATCAAGGTTTTTTTGCTATAAAAAATTATGTTGTAATATTCACTCACATGGTGTAATATTACACTATAAAGAAGGAATGTTATGAATAGAGAAGAGCTCATAGAAATTTGTAATCGAAAAGTGAAATTTGTAAGAACTGAATTTTCTTTTAGTCAAGAAAAGATGGCAGTTGTCCTAGGTATTTCTAAGAAGACATTAGTAGAAATCGAAAAAGGACGATCTTCCTTAGGCTGGACTGGAAGTGTTGCTTTTTGTACCATTTTTGAGGATAGCCAGACATTAATCGAGACATTCCAAGGCAGGGTAAAGCAAATTATTCTCGACAACGCATTTGAAGGATGTGACCAAAAAATGCAGGCATCCCTAGGACTTGGTATTTGGTGGCATGTCGTTCGAGAAAGTGAGAAGCATATTATTTACCAAAATGTAATTTCGCAGCATTACAGACTTGTTTCAAAAGACGGTGTGGTAATGGGATCCTCTTTTGAACTAGAGGAATTAGAGAAGATGATCAAATAAAAAGAAGATTAAGCAGAAAAAAGATTATAGTATGATAGTGTGGGGGGCATATATGCGTAACAAATTAATCAAAGATGCCAAAAAAGATTTAAAACGAAGTTTATCAATTGAGAATCATTTGACTGTTCTTGCAAATCAACAAGAAATGATTTTGAAGGAATTAGCAGATCTTGAACGCAAGCTTGTGAAATCAAAGAAACCTGATAATAACGAAGTTTTGCAAGATACGATTGAGAGGGTTTAAAGATGGGGCAAATTGTGAATTCATATGAGTGGAGATTGTTTTCTTGGTTACTAGTACCAATTATTGGTTTTATATTCATCTATATGCTAAAAATTTTGATGATGAAGTCTTTAAAAAGAATGTATCAAAAAAGCAATCAGGTTTGGATAGATACTGAGAATAAAGTGAGAGGCTTGCTTGATAACCAAGCAATGATTATGAAAGAAAGCATGGAGATAGAGCAGCAAGTAGCTCAAATGAGCCATCCGATGTGGCTTCGAATGAATCGTGTGGAAAGAGGGCGAGATTTTGAATAGTGTAGTGTTGGGGGTATACGGGATTATTCGAGTTGTGTTGTGGTTGATTTTTTTAGGAGGCTCCGCTTTATTAATCGTTTGGTTAAAAAAGTATTTCCGTAAAGCGGAAGAAAAGAAAATGGTTAAAGAACGATTAGAGTTTAAAGAGTTGTACAATGTACAATCAATGTACGATACGCAGTATAGCTTAACGCTTTTCTCAAAGCAGCAAGAAATTACGTTGGAGCGCCTTTTCGAGATTGAAAAAGCGATCGCATTAGGACTAGATGAAAACAGCGAAGAAACGATTCGTAAAATCGACGAAAATGCTTATAAAACATTATTGAAACTCGCCAGAGACCGTAAAAGAATGCTTAAAAAAGATAACATCGAAGAGAGAGTTCTTGAACTCGTTAAGTGGCAGACTTTTATTTTAGAAAAAGTGAGTGAGTTGAATGCGAAAGGGGCTGTCTAATGGAGGGGTTGGATATTTTATTTTTACTTTTAGAGCACATTTTTCGATATGGATATATTTTTGTATTTATAGCAGTTGTTGGAATAATAATCCATAACAATTCTAAATCCAAAAATCAATCTCAACAAAAATCAAATCAAAGTCATACGTCTGGAGGAGTGGGGATGAATTCGTATAATGAAACGGAAATTGTAAAAGAGCAGCGCTTGATTCGAGAACAGATCAAGGCACTGGATAAAAAAATGGATCAGGTACTAAAAGCATTGGGACAAGAGTCACAAATCATAGAACAAGCAGCAAGTGCTCCTACCGTAATGCCAGCAAGCATGAGTACTACATTAAAAACAGATCCGATGAAAAAATCATTGGATTTAGATGAGGAAGTGCAGGAACTACCTCCGGTAAAAATTTCGGAGAGTGTAGTTGCAAAGAGCTATTTTCAAGAAGAACCAAAGGCAAGTTCAATATCAAAACCGGTACTAGCTAAGAAAACTGGCCCTACAAACTTTGAAAACTGGATTGGGAAAAATTTAATCGGTTTAGCTGCTTCCATACTCATTTTTATCGGTGTTATTCTACTTGGAGTTGTAGGGGGGGACCCGGTTTATGATTTAGCAAGAATTGCAGGAATGTTTGCACTCAGTGGACTTTTTATTTTTGTAGGACGTTACTTTGATAAGAAAGAAAGAACTATAGTTACGCAGATTTCTACAGGATGTGGTTTTGGAAGTGCTTACATTACGATTCTGCTGACAAACTTGATTTTTCATAAAATAGAGGATATTACAACGTTTCTAATTTTGTTAGCATGGCTACTATTAACAATTATTGCTGCGAGTCGATTCGATTCAATTATATTAAGTATTATTGCACATATTGGAATGATTGTTTCTGTTATCTTTTGTTTCTCAATGGGAATTGATCGAGTTGGAATGCCAATTGTTGTTGCTTATCAGGTCCTAAGTATCATGGTACTAGTAATTGGTAATATGATTTGCTTTAAAAAGACATATAAATTTGGTTTGATGATGTCAATGTTTGCAACCGTAATTGCCAGTGTCTTTGTTGTAGACCATTTTCACGATGCTACCTATAAAGGGATAATTTCCTTTGAAGTTCTTTTTCCAGCAATTGAAATGTTAACAATTTGTATTTTAACATATCTAATTACCGCCAATTTGATGCGAAAAACAAAAGAAGATCGCTCCATTGTTATATATATACTTAGTAAGGTTATGTGGGTAATCGTAGTCTTGATAACGTATAATATTACAATTGAAAAGCTCATTAATACGGACGCAATTATCAACAGTAGTTTTATAGTAGTTCTTCCGTTTGTAATACATATACTGTTAACAACTATCTTGTATAAACGTTGGGATTTAGATGAACGTATGGTTAAGATTTCAGTTATTACTTTTTCTTGCATCGCAATTTGGATTTATGCATTCCGCTATTTGATTTACTATTTTAGAGTGGGTTATGGCGATTATGAGACAGGAGTGCTGGGTAATATCCCTTACTTTGTTCCAATGATTTTTGTATTTGCCCTGCTTTATGAGTTTCTCTATCGTTATACCAAAAATAAGATGTTTTTTATAATTGGATTAATAACGCTGTTGATCGATACAACAATAATGACAATGTTTGGTTTTGGGAAGATTTCTGTATTTGGGTGTATTCTATACTTGATTGCAATAACAGGAGTGTATGCGTACAAAACAATTCAGATTAGAAATCAAAAAATATTTAATGCGGGCAATGCATTGCCAATTGCTACTTATGCCTACTGGATTATTGCATGTATAGTAATATCAGGGGTATCAAAATATGAGTATGAATCGTATATTGTCATATCTGTTCTCGTACTTATGCATGCAATATTGAAATATGTCCACTTTGATGAAAAAGGACAGTTCGCAATTTATTTTGAAATTATGGAAAAAGTCTTTTGGTGGTTTGCATGGTGCAAATTGGTTATAAGCCTAGAAAATGTTCCTAAAACACTCTGGGCAGATCCATTTAGAACGGCAGAAGCTACGATTTTTAGTTGGATACTGATGATCTTTATGGTACTTGTATTAGTGGTCAGATATTACAATAAGAATCTACAAAAGGAATCAGGATTTAGGCAACTATTCTTTGGAGTTGAGGTAACAGCAATGCTTATTGCAGTTGCTAATTCAACCACAAATCTTGTGCAGTATGGTTATGTATTCAGTGTGGTTTGTATGATTGCAGCTGTAGGATGCATCATTTATGGATTTAAGAGTAATATTAAAGTAATCAGAATTTATGGACTTTCATTAGTAATTACAATGATTTTAAAGATGGTGGTAGTAGATGTTCGCTACTTTAACAGTTTAATACGAGTTGTAATGTTTATTATTGGTGGATTACTTTGTTTCGGAATTAGTGCATTATATGCAAAACTTGAAAAGAAAGCGAAGCAAGAATTAGAAGAGCGTCAGTTACAAAATGACCAAATAGAAAATAATCAAAAGCAAAATAATCAATAGAAAAAAAGCAAGTTAACGAAAAACTAATTCGTTAACTTGCGAATATCACAAAACGTCCAGGTCATAATATTAAAGGCAACAAGCGGGCTGTTACAATACTCACATTGAGTACTTGAGATACTTGATAGAGGAGCACCACAATTTGGACATGTGAGTCCGATCGAGGAAGCATCTACTTGTTCAATATAGTCGCGATCCTGAATATAGAGTAAATCAAGTTCGTAGCGGCTTTGTTCATAGACATCTTTGCTTCCATCTAGGACCTGGGTCTGATCATCAAGAATATAGTGTATAGATTGTAAAGAAATTTGGAAGGTAATAATATACCTTCCCTTTTCTTTTTTGAAAGCTGAAATTTCACTTTGATGAATGGATATTTGATCGTAATGCTCAGTTCTTTTTGATGCTTCTTGCAATTGAATCACATTTCTTAATTTGTAAAGTAGTTCATTGCCTACTAGGGTACCGAACTCAGGGACTTTTTGATTGCTGATTGCTAATAAGTAAGTAGTTAGTAAATTCTCTGCCCGAACTTTCATTTCCTGATAGGCAAACTCAGGAAAATCTTTTGTAATTCTTGGTAGATATAATGAAGTCATTGCAGACACGGATTTGGGCGTTGATTGATACTCCCGATTCATGTCTGCAATTCCCTTTGAAAGAGAAGGCGTCCCAAAAGCTAATTGTGAAAAATCCTTTGCTTTTTGCTTAATCCGAAAATAAATGATAAGTCCTGCAATAATTATGAAAGCAATTGTTAGAAGGATTGCAAGCAAAAGAAATAGTATTAATATGCTCATAAGCACCTCGCTCTTTGATTATTAATTGAATTGTGATGGATTATGATTTGAGATCATTATCATCAAAGACATCACCACATTCTGGACAGAATTTTGGCGGATTCATTGGATCTTCAGGCTCGTAACCACATTTGTCGCATTTATAGAGGGGTGCATTAGCAGGTTTCTTTGCCCCGCATTCAGCGCAGAACTTACCTTGATTAACAGCACCGCATGCACAAGTCCACCCAGCAGAATCTGGTTTTTTCTCACCACACTCAGCACAGAATTTGCCGGTATTGTTGGTTGCACCACAGGCACAAGTCCATCCGATTAGTGGTGTACCACTTGCTTGTGGTGTAGGCTCTGTTGTAGCTTTTGAAGCAGCATCCATTGTAAAGAGCTGATTTGCATTCATTCCACCTGCTTGAGAAGCCATGTTCATACCTGCAAACGCTAACATTGCTCCGTTATCGTTATTAGCAGCACCGACCATTGCTTCGGCCTGAGCCCCTACTAAGGTAGCTGCAGCCATACCAGGATTGCGTAGTACTGCATTTTTTTGTAAGGTTTTGATCATTTCAACATCTTCATCCGGTGCTGTAACGGAATTCAGATTAAATGAAAAGATTGCGAGTCCTCTAAGTTGCATCCATTTCTCAGATAGAATCTCATTTAGCGCATCTGTTACTTCCGTTGTATGGTTTACGATTTGATAATAACGAATTCCCATTTCTGATATTTTACCAAAAGCAGGTTGAAGAGCATTCATAATCTCTGATTTTAATTGAGAATCAATGCGATCTCTTGTGTATTCCTGATTTTGGTTGCCACATACATTTGTGTAGAATAATAGTGGGTCCATCATGCGATAGGAGTATTCTCCATTACAACGTAGTGCAATTTCAATGTCCAACCCAATGTTTTTGTCAACCACACGAAATGGAATTGGATTTGCTGTTCCATATTTATTTCCAATGATTTCTTTGGTATTAAAGAAATAAACGCGCTGATCTTTAGCAGTATCACCACCAAAGGTAAAACGCTTTCCAACTGTTTTAAAGGTATCAACAATTGTATCCCCCAAAGAACCAAAGAAAATACTTGGCTCGCTTGAAGAATCATATACAAATTCACCGGGCTCAGCACAGACCTCAACCACTTTTCCCTGTTCAACAATCATCATACATTGTCCGTTATTAACGGCAATAATAGATCCATTGGTTATAATGTTGTCTTCAGCACTTGTATTGCTACTGCGCTTACCACTTACGCGCTTCTTTCCTTTTGTCATTAACACATTCTCTTCAAGAGAATCACAGTAAAAATACTCACGCCATTGATCTGCGGTTACGCCTCCGACTGCCCCCTGAATTGCTCTAATTAATCCCATTGAATACTCCTTTCATATATAAACAAATTAAATTTCATGAATAGTTATATTATAGCATTATAATAACAAAAGTCTATATTTGTATAAAGACAATAAGACTTGAATCGTTCAATATGCAATACATTAAAATAAAATGTTCGAATAAATATTGACAAGAATAAGGGAATATTGTAAGATAATCAAGGTCGTGACACGAAAGACGGTCTGCCCAGATAGCTCAGTCGGTAGAGCAGAGGACTGAAAATCCTCGTGTCGCTGGTTCGATTCCGGCTCTGGGCATTTATAAGAGCAGGTAAATCATTTAATCGTATTTCCAACTTATAACATGCGGGTGTAGTTCAATGGTAGAACACTAGCCTTCCAAGCTAGATACGTGGGTTCGATTCCCATCACCCGCTTTGAAACACAATTAAATATGCACGAGTGGCTCAGTGGTGGAGTATCGCCTTGCCAAGGCGAGGGTCGCGGGTTCGAATCCCGTCTCGTGCTTTTTCAATTTAGGAGCTGAAAGCTTAGAATTAATGCTTTCCGCTTCTTTTTATTACTTATAATCATGCGTGAGTGATTGTAAAGCGGGAATCATATCCCGCCACCGTACGATATAAAATTCCAATTTTTCTTTAAAAAAATTCTTGCTATATTTGGAGGTGTTAGAGTGCATTATGTAGATTTACATATTCATTCATTTTATTCAGATGGTACAATGTCACCAGCTGAAATAATAAACGAAGCGGAACAAAATAATGTATCGGTGATATCAATTACTGACCATAACGTATTAGAGGGTTCGCAAGAGGCTATTTTACTTACACGTAATACGAATATTTCCTGTATTTCTGGAGTAGAACTTGATGCCATTCACAATGATGTAAATTATCATATATTAGGCTATGGTGTGGATTTAGAAAACAAGACATTTATACGAAGAGTCAAAAGAAATAGAGAACTACTTGAGGAAGTAAATATTAAACTTATAAAAAAGATGGAAAACGATTATAATAACATATCTTTAGAAGACTATAAATCCTTTAATTATAAACGCAATTTAGGTGGATGGAAGGCATTACATTATTTTGTTGAAAAAGGAATAACTTCTAGCTTATTAGAGGGATTTCAGTTGTATAAAAAATATAATCACAATTATACGTGCGTTAAATTTCCTAGTATAGAAGAGATATCTACTTGGATTCATGAAGCTTGCGGTAAAGCAGTATTAGCCCATCCTGGAAAGATAATAATTTCAGAGGATAAAAAGATATTTAGGAACAGCTTATTAGATGTTGTTCAAAGTGGAATTGATGGGATAGAATGTTATTATCCATCACACTCCCAAGAGATTATTGATACATGTTTAGAAGTTTGTAATGAAAGAAATTTATTAATAACAAGTGGTTCAGATTGCCATGGTACTTTTGAAAATACAACAATTGGTCAATTATGTACTGAAGTTGATGTATTAAGATTATAAATTTCAATTTGTTAAATTATCATTATAGTATGATTGTTTAGTGTTTATATAGTGTGCAGATAATATTGAGCTCTTAAACCTCCTTTTTATATGGGTTTGGGATTGCGTAAATTTTTCGAATTCCGTCTCGTGCTTTTTGGGCATCCTTGAGATAATCAGGGATTTTTTTGTTTCAAAAATGAAGAAAGAGAATTCCTAATTTGATTTAGGAATTCTCTTGGACTGTAGACAAAGAGGTGTTCGGTGTTAGAAATTAGGCATTTGAACAGAAAAATGGGCTCCAATGCCTAAAAACAACTGATAAATGCCGAAAATTAGGCTTTTTAGCAGGGAAATGAGTTCCATCGCCTAAAAAGCAGTCAAACGGCAGAAATTAGGCATTTGAGAAGAAAAACAGCTATCAATGCCTAAAAAATCGAGTGAAAAATCCCAAAGACTTTCGTATAAGAGCTTTTGTCTACATACTAAGAGAATTCCTAATTTGATTTAGGAATTCTCTTTTATAAACTGCTCTGCTAATCGTTTCAAAAGAGCGGCCTGCTCTGGTTCAAATTGCATACAAGCAATCATTTGTGTAGGAATGCTTGCAGCTTTCTCGCGAAGATTAAGACCTTTTTGCGTAATACCAATATAGATAGCACGTTCATCTTCTTTCGAACGCTCTTTCTCAACAAATCCCTGTTGTTCTAATTTCTTTAGAAGTGGAGTAAGTGTTCCCGAATCTAACAGCAATAGTTCACATAGATCCTTCATTGCCAATCGAGAGTGTTCCCACAAAGCCATTAGTGTAATATATTGAGTATAAGTAAGTCCTAATGGATCCAAAAATGGTTTGTATTTTCGTACGATGATTCTAGAACAGGTATAAAGTGGAAAACAAAGTTGTTGATCTAATTTTAGCAAGTCATAATTCATGGATTCGATTACTCCTGTGCTAAAGCATTTTCAATATAGGAAACCAAATCTTCTGGTTTAACAGTTGGTGCAAAACGACCGAGAACGGTTCCATCACGTCCAACTAAGAACTTTGTAAAATTCCATTTAATGTTTTTGCCGGTTACAGTTTGCTTCAGTGAAGCGAGTTTTTTCTCAAAAGAGCTAAGCGCTTCGTCTTCTTGATCTTCAAAAGGCTGATCTTTTAAAAATTGGTAGAGTGGATCAGCATTTTTACCATTCACTTCAATTTTAGCAAATGTTTCAAATGTAGTGTTGTAGTGTAATTGGCAAAATTGAGCAATCTCTTCATTGCTTCCAGGTGCTTGATTTAAGAACTGATTACAAGGAAAGTCAAGAATTTCTAACCCCTTTTCATGATATGTTTTGTAAAGAGTCTCCAAACCCTCATATTGTGGGGTGAAGCCGCAACCGGTTGCTGTATTAACAATTAGCATTACTTTGCCGCGATATTTTTCTAATGATATGGAATCTTGTTTTGTGTTTAAAACGCTAAGATCATAAATTGACATAGAAGCCTCATTTCTGCACATTGAGTGCGATTGAAAGGATTAATTTGATACAATTGAATTGTAAACAATTAAAATAAGAATGTCAAGGTGTTTTTCAAAAAAATGGCAACCAAAGTAGGTTGCCATTGTCGCTAATTATTTGATAAATCACATAAATCGTTTAACATCTTAGGTAATTCTTCGCTCATATTATCATTACTAAATTGGCAAGTTCCAACATTTACATGACCACCACCACCATATTTCAACATTAACTTTCCAACATTTACAGTGGATGTGCGGTTTAAAATACTATAGCCAACAGCTGCAGAACATCCATTTCCACCTTTTCCACTTACAACCCAAACGGAGATATTTGCATTTGGATACATGCTATATATCATGAAGCGATTACAAGAGTAAATAGGGTCAACACCACGTAAATCTGTAAAGATGACGTTGCCGCGTACCCAAGTATATTTTTCCACCATGTCTTTGAAAAGTGTTGTTTGTTCAAAATAAACATCAATTCGTTCTTTTACATCAGGAAGTGCCAAAATCTCACTCGTTGACATAGTTCTACAAGCATCAATTAACTTTTCCATGAGCTGATAGTTTGAAATCGTAAAATCTCTCCAACGACCAAGACCAGTACGAGGATCCATTAAAAATCCTACTAATACCCATCCTTGAGGATCTTGAATATCCTGTGCGGATAATTGTCCAGAATCTACCTTATCAACAGCTTCCATCATATCGTCAAATTGTGGAAAACGTTCCTTTCCACCGTAATATTCATAAATAATCCTTGCACACGATGGTGCAATTCGACTTTCGCCCTTATATTTTCCTTCTAACGAAAGACGCTCATGTTCACTTGAGTGGTGATCAAACCATAAGCCACAACCCTCAACAAAAGGTACATTTGCTAAACAATCATTACTGTTGATTTCAACAAGTCCATCTTGTAAGTCTTTTGGATGAGCAAATTGCCAACAGTCTATAATACCAGCTTCCTTTAATAATGCGCCACAAGCTAAACCATCAAAATCCGAACGTGTTACTAATCTCATAAGCGATACTCCTTTTCCTGATTTTTGTGAACAATGTATTATACTTTTAGAAATATTATATGTTATATTGGTAGTTTTTTCAACTTAAACTAGTGAATGCTTGTAAAACTTACTTGAAGTTTAGAATAAAGTAACCTATACTTCATAAATAATGACAAGGAGAGCGCTTATGAATAAAGTTGGAGTAATAGTAGGTGCAGGTGAATTTGATCCAAAGGTGTTTTATGAGGTGAAAAAAGAGCTCTGGCAAAATGGTAAACAGATGTTTTGGATCGCAGCGGACGGGGGATATTTACATTTTAAGGAATGCAATATGGTTCCAGATCTCTTGATTGGCGACTTTGATTCACTTTGCATGGATGATGTTGCACAAATTGGTATCAAAGAAATCATTCAGTTGCCAAGGGAAAAAGATGATACAGATCTTCTGGCAGCTATACAAAAGGGGCTATCCATGGGGATTGATGAATATCATATTTTTGGAGCCTTAGGTGGAGAATTTGACCATATGTTTGGAAATATTCAGTGCCTAAATCATCTTTGTGAAAGTGGAAAGAGAGCCTTTTTATATCATAATAATACAATTGTAACCATGTTGAAAAATACAAGACTAACCATTCCAGCTCAAAAAAAAGGAATTTTCTCTATTTTCTCATTTACGCAAATCGCGAATAATGTTAACATCGTAGGAGGAAAATATGCCTTAAAAGATGCAACGATTACGAATCAGATTCCAATTGGAGTACGAAATGAATTTGTTGGATCTGAAGTTACAATTAGCGTTGAAGAGGGTACATTACTTGTTTACTATCAAAAGGAGAGAACAGACTATGAAAACAATTAGTTTTTTTGATACAAAACCATACGATAAAGAGTATTTTGAGGAAATTATTCAAGAGTATCCATATGAAATCATTTTTCATGAAGAAAAGTTAAATGCAAGAACCGCAATCTTAGCAAAAGAGAGTGAAGCAGTTGTGGCATTTGTAAATGATACAGTGGATCAAAAAACTATTGATCAGCTCATCAGCCAGGGAGTTGGACTAATTGCGCTAAGGTGTGCAGGGTATAATAATGTAGATGTGAAGGCTGCCTACGGCAAAATTCATGTGGCGAGAGTGCCAGCCTATTCTCCATATGCAGTTGCAGAACACGCAATGGCAATGTTGCAGACACTGAATCGCAAATTACATAGAGCCTATAATCGAATTCGAGAATATAACTTTAGCCTAAATGGATTAACAGGGTTTGACCTTCATGGAAAAACAATTGGTGTTGTTGGAACGGGTAAAATAGGTCAGATTTTTATTGATATTTGCAAGGGGTTTGGAATGAGAGTGCTAGCATCCGATCCTTATCCAGTTAGTGGAGCGGATTATGAATATGTTGAAGTGGATCAATTATTAAGAGAAGCAGATATTATATCACTCCACTGCCCGCTGACCAATTCTAGTCATCATATGATTGATGAAGAGGCAATTGGTAAAATGAAAAAGGGCGTTTACATTATCAATACTTCTAGAGGCGCGTTGATTGATAGTGAAGCGTTGTTAGAAGGAATTAAAAAGGGACAAATTGGTGGAGCTGCATTAGACGTGTATGAAGAAGAAGCCGAATTTTTCTATGAAGATTACTCAAATACCATTATACAGGACGATGTGTTAGCAAGACTTGTTTCAATGCCTAATGTTCTTATAACATCCCATCAGGCATTTTTAACAAAGGAAGCGCTTAGAAATATTGCTGCTACAACAATGGAAAATATAGATCAATATTTTAAGGGAGAGAAATTGACAAATGAAGTGTGCTATCGTTGTGAGAAAGATCCTTCCACTTGTCATAAAAAAACCGGAAAACCTTGCTTTTAAAGGCTGTTTATTCAGACTTGAGTTGGTTTGATTCAATAAATGACTCAAATGCATCAACGGGCATTGGTCGAGCATAGTAATACCCCTGTATATAGTCGCAGCCGATTTCGCTTAAAAAATCTACTTGATCTTTTGTTTCAATTCCTTCGGCAACAATATCCATTTTAAGATTTTTGGCCATACGTATGGTGTCCATAATAACGGTTTTACTGCGATCGCCATTTTCAGTGCCTCGAAAGAATTCGCCATCTAATTTGATGATATCAAGAGGAAGATCTTTTAGTGAGTTAAGGGAAGAAAAGCCTGAACCAAAATCATCCATGGATACTAAAAACCCATAGGACTGAAGTTTGTTGACGGTGTTTAAAATCATTTGCTTGTCATCAAAGAAAGCACTTTCCGTTAACTCTAGTTCGATATATTGGTGAGGTATTTGGTATTGATCAACTAATTGACAAATGTGTTCTGCCAACGCAGGATCAAAAAAATGTGCTCTGGAAATATTTACGGATATTGGAAGGAGCTCTTTTCCTTTTTTTAGAAAATCACGCTGAATCTCGCAAACTCCTGAAATCATATAATCATCGAGTTTGATAATAAACCCATTTTTTTCAAAAATAGGAATAAATTCTCCAGGTGAAATCATTTCTGTATCTGAAATCTTCCAGCGTACCAATGCTTCCGCACCAGAAAACTGTTTGCGTTTTGAATGATATTTTGGTTGAAGATAAACAACGAATTCCTTTGATTCAAGTGCATGTTCCATCCGATCTTCGAGTTCTTTTGTACGAAGCAGGTCAATACGCATAGATTCATCAAATAGAGCAAGTGTGAGATTCTGATTATCTCGAATGGTGTCTTTTGCAACAAAGGCGTTGTTATTCATCTTGTCGATCGATATTTTTCGATCCGTAATTGGATAAATTCCAGCAATAAAGGATAAACGTTCATTTGGATAAAGACTGGATAAGGTTGTTAGAATCTTTGTAACACGTTCTTGAATAGATTCGTTTTCAAAAAGATATAAAAGCATTGTGAAATGATCGGCACTAAACCTTGCAAATAGCTCGTTTTTCTGCAATGTCTTTTTAAGTGTTAGGTACATATTTTCGAGTAATTCGTCTCCTTGATTTGTACCATGCACCTCGTTAAAAACGCGAAATTTGCGAATGTCAAAACATACAATGTAGAAGTTTTTTGATTGGTACTTACGTTTTTTTAGTAATTTCACAGCACTATATTTAAAATACTGATAATTCTGACCTCCGGTAACGGGATCAAAATAGAGCGCATTTCGAAGTTTCGTATTGGCTTTGATTTGTGACGAAGCTAATAAAATCATAATGAATAGTGGAATAAATAATGTGAAAAGGCTGATTAAAAATATAATACCAATGGTTTCTAGGGTTGAAGTATCCAAAAATTCACGTTTGAATACGAGTGTAGAGTATTGATCCATTGGGCCGCTAAGAGGGTTCTTGTACCAGATTCCCAAAGATGTATTTTCAGGCTTTTCGCGAAAATCATCACTGGTATTAAGGTACTTGCTTAAATAAAGAGCGGAGTTTGATTCGATTAAATGCAATACATCCATTAAGTGAAGTGGTTTTTCAGGGGTATAGAGCATGCCTTCTTCTTCAATAGTAGTATAGTCAAAAGCTTTAGAACGGTTACCAACGTAGGCAACTAAATTATTTTGTTCGTCCAAAACAACAAATGTTGAAATAGAGCGAAAGAGTGACGTATCAGTTGAAAAAGGTTCCAAATTATTTTGGCTTCTTAAATAGACATAACCGATAATTTTATCGTTTTTAAGAATTGGATAGGTAAAAAATATACTATCAAGGTGATTTGCCTTATAAAAATAAACATTCTCAGAAGATTGAACAATGGTATTAAACATTGGATCATTACGCAAATCCAAATTGGAATTTCGTGAGGAGACACCCATTCCATCGATTGAAAGAATTCCGATTTCTTCATAGTTGCTTGCAAGTTGATAATCCTTTAATGATTGGTAAAAGGATGCAGAACTAGAAGGATCAGTTAGATAATCCCCTAATAATACAGAATAATTTTTGGCATCTGAAATACCAGTCGAAAAGTAATGATCTACAATTTCGTTATAGGTCTTTAGATTCGACGCAGTGGCATCGATTTTTGCTTGGAAGAGGTTTGTCATATAGGATAATAAACTAAAAAGAATCCAAAAAACCAAAAAGACGGTGGCAAATAAACTTGCAACAATCGTAGCACCAATATTTAATTTACGAATCTTTTTCATTTTATAATCTTTTCGTCTACTCATGCAAACACCTCGCTTGTGGTTTGCTTAGATTATCCCATAAAATCGAAGGATAAACAACCAAAAAGTAAGTGTAATTGAACTGAAAAAAGTGGTTGCAACAATGGCACTTGATGATAAGACGCCATCGTGTTGAAAGTTTCTAGACATGATATAGCAGCTAGCAGTTGTAGGTGCTCCAAGCATAATTAAAATAGCCACCATCTTCTCATCGCGAAAGCCCATCAGATAAGCAATTGGCAGGAATAATAGGGGAAATGCGATCAGTTTTAGAAACGTTGCAAGGATGGTCGGTTTTAGCTTGTGTATTGCCTTTTTGTCTTCAAAACCACCACCTAGAGAAATCAGTGCCAGAGGAGTTGCAATGCGGGCAAAAAACTGAAGTGTCTGGGTTGCAATAATTGGAAGTGTGGGTTTGAGCAATGAAAAAACAACGCCCAAAACAATGGCAAAAATAATAGGACTGGTGACAATCTCTTTCAATGCCAAAAGAAAGGGGTTATGATTGGATTTTTGATTATTTGGACTGGTAAGGGATAAGATTAGGATTGCAAATACATTGTACATAGGAACAGAGGCAATGACCATTAATGGACCCATTGCAGAATCTGTATAGATGCTATGGATAAATGCAATTCCTAACACAGCAGCACTTCCACGGTAGGAAGCCTGAATAAATTCTCCAAGATACTCTTTTTTTCGAAAGAAGAGGATTCCAAAAAGAGAAATGACAGCGATTGAAATTAATGTTACAATAAAACAAAAAAGCACGTACTTTGTGTCCCATACGCGTACAATATCAATCTGATATAAATCTAAAAAAAGTAGTGCAGGTAATGTGATTTTATAGTTTAGGTTGTTTGCGGAGTCAATGAAGCTTGGGGTAATAATGTTTTTCTTTTTTAATAAATATCCCACAAGCATGGTGAGAAAAATAGGTAATGTAGTATTAATACTAAAAATTAAGTGTGCCATTTTACGCCTTCCTTTGAGGGAATTATAGTATAGGTGTTTTTTTTTGTAAAGAAGAGGTTGATAAAGCAGTGAGAAAAGAAGCGATTCGAATTGAAAAAGTAATTGTACATATACTAGACGCACTGTCTGGTTTGCCGGCATTGTCAGATACTCCTTTGGAGTTTGGATCTGAACTGGCAGATTTTTTGAAAGAACATATATCCAACATTATGTCAAAGGATGATGTCAAAGAATGTGATTTTTATCAACAAGAATCACAAGTATATCACATGATGATTCAGTACGCAAAAGAGCATTTTGTAGAGATTAGTAAGGATTTAGCAAATGGTTTATATACAATTATGAATGCAAATGTGGACATACCATCAGCAGATCTTTTTGTTGTGCAGTTTCGTTGTGATGAAATCACCTACCTTGGAATTTTGAAAATGAATTATAAGGAATCCTACACACATAGAACTGCGCAGAGTGAAGAAGGGAATGCCAATCAGATTATTCGCCATAAAGCGATTTTACCTTCTGAGAAGCAACGCTTGACAGAGGCAGCGGTCATTCGTTTGAATGATTACAAGATTTTTCTGATTGAGAAGAAATATGAGGTAAATGGAGAAAAACTGAATTATTTTTCACAACTTTTCTTAAAATGCCACGGGAATATGTCTCACAAATCAAAATTATCCTGTGTGGTAAAAGCGGTTGATCATGTTCAAGAGGAATTTGTGCAGGATGATAAGCGCTATGAAGAGGCACTTCGTGCAAAAGAAATTATTGGGCAAGAGCTTATCGAGCAAGGTGGTTTTATTGTGGAAGATCTTGCAGAAAAGTTATTTCAGGAAAATGTGGCAATGAAAACAGCCTTTCAAGATAAAATAGAACAATATGACCTAGTGAAACAGGAGGTTTCTCCTAAGAATGAGGGTACTGTTAAAAAGTACCAGACACAGGTATTAACGACGGATTCTGGAATTGAAATTAAGATTCCAATGGCAGACTATCAGAATCCGGGGAAAGTGGAATTCATCACCAATCAAGATGGAAGTGTATCTGTATTAATCAGAAATATAGGTCATTTACGAGCAAGATTGTAAAATCCCAGAAAATGTAATATAATATTATGACAATTCTGTGAAGGACGATGGGTGTGATCAATCACATAGAGAGGAAGTAGCATGGAAATTCAAGATACATTAAATGAATTATTTGTTGGTTTATTTCATAATATCAATGCAATTGAAGAAAAAGCCATGCGTACGGATGCTTACACGGATGTCACAGCAAATGATATGCACGTTATTGAAGCAATTGGGGTTAATGCGGTTAAAAACATGTCTTCTGTATCAAAAACATTGCAAGTCACCATGGGGACGTTGACAATTTCTGTCAACTCGCTTGTGAAAAAGGGATATGTAATCCGCGTGAGAAGTGAGGAAGATCGCAGAGTTGTGCTTGTTTCTCTATCCGAAAAAGGTGTAAAAGCATATTATCATCACAAAGAGTTTCACGATCGAATGATTCAGTCTGTAATTGCAGACTTAACGGAACAAGAGAAAGAAGTATTAGAAAAATCATTAAGCAAATTAAATACTTTCTTTATGAAAGTACGAGGAGGAACCAATGAGTAAAGGAAACTATTACATTACTACGGCAATTGCCTATACATCTGGAAAACCACATATTGGTAATAGTTATGAAATCGTATTAGCGGATAGTATTGCCAGATATAAAAGAAAACAGGGATATCAGGTGTTTTTTCAGACGGGAACAGACGAGCATGGGCAGAAGATTGAATTGAAAGCTGAGCAGGCGAATATTACGCCCAAAGAGTATGTGGATGATGTGGCGAAGACCATTCGAGATTTATGGGATTTGATGGACACTTCTTATGATCATTTCATTCGTACAACAGACGATCTGCATGAAAAACAGGTTCAGAATATATTTAAAAAGCTATACGATCAGGGAGATATCTACAAGGGTTCTTATGAAGGGCTTTATTGCACCCCGTGCGAATCTTTTTGGACGCAGGGTCAATTAGTGGATGGTAAATGTCCAGATTGTAACAGGGAAGTAAAACCTGCCAAAGAAGAAGCTTACTTTTTCAAAATGAGTAAGTATGCCGATCGATTAATTGAACATATTAATGCACATCCAGAATTTATTCAGCCAGTGTCCCGTAAAAACGAAATGATGAATAATTTTTTACTTCCTGGGTTGCAGGACTTATGTGTGTCTAGGACAAGTTTTAAATGGGGGATACCGGTTTCCTTTGATGAAAGACATGTGGTTTATGTTTGGTTAGATGCTTTAACAAACTATATTACAGGAATTGGATATGATAGTGAGCAAAACCATTCGCAGCAATACCGCGATTTATGGCCAGCAGACCTTCATCTGATAGGAAAAGATATTATTCGTTTTCATACGATATATTGGCCAATATTCTTGATGGCACTTGGAGAAGAACTTCCAAAGCAAGTGTTTGGACATCCTTGGTTATTACAAGGAGATGGAAAGATGAGTAAATCAAAGGGAAATGTGATTTATGCCGATGATTTAGTATCGTTTTTTGGAGTAGACGCAGTTCGCTATTTTGTATTGCATGAAATGCCATATGAAAATGATGGTGTGATTTCATGGGAACTACTTGTTGAAAGAATCAATTCGGATTTAGCAAATACACTTGGAAATCTTGTGAATCGAACCATTTCTATGACGAATAAGTATTTTGATGGAGTAGTCTATAATCGAGAAGTGTATTCGGATTTTGATCAGGAACTGAGTGATCTAGCAATTAGTGTTTGCGACAAAGTATCAAAAAAGATGGATGAGCTCCGTGTTGCAGATGCAATTACGGAAATTTTCACCTTATTTAAAAGATGCAATAAATATATAGATGAAACACAGCCATGGATTCTTGCGAAAGACCCCGCACAGGCGGAACGCTTACAGACGGTATTGTACCATTTGACAGAAGGAATTATGATTGGAGCTTCTTTGTTAGAGCCATTTATGCCAAAGACATCCGTTAAAATTGCATCGATGCTCGGCGGAACGCTTCGAACATTGGAAGAGAGCAAGACGTTTGGGCTATTTGAAAATGGAGTAAAGGTGACGGATTCTCCAGAAATACTATTTACTAGACTAGACATCAATGAAGTTCTTCCAAAAGTAGAGGAAATGTTTGCAAGCAGAGTACTTGAACAAGGAGATTCTTCAACAAGTGATGTTGAACAGACGGACTCCAATCAAGCCAAGGATCAAGATGAATTGGTAGTAGAGCTAAAAGACGAAATTTTGTATGATGATTTTGATAAGCTTCAATTTGTTGTAGGGGAAATTATTGCCTGTGAGGAAGTCAAGAAAAGTAAGAAATTACTTTGCTCACAAGTAAAAGTTGGAAATCAGACAAAGCAAATTGTGTCCGGAATAAAGGCGCATTACAGTGCGCAGGAAATGGTGGGTAAAAAAGTAATGGTTTTACTAAACTTAAAACCTGTGACCTTGGCAGGTGTATTGTCAGAGGGAATGCTTTTGTGCGCAGAAGATCAAGATGGAGTGTTGGCACTCATGACACCGGAGAAAGAAATGCCGAGTGGAGCAAGTATTTGCTAAAATCCAAAGATTATTTGCTAAGGGGGATATCAGATGGTCAATTTAATGGTGAAAAAGGAAGAGTTATTGTTCGATTCGCGGGATGAAATTACGAAACTGTATGCATGTAAATGGGTACCGTTATCAAATCGTCCAGAGTTAATTGTGCAACTGATTCATGATGCGGGCAAACAACTACAAGACTATGAAGAGGTTGCTGTATTCTTAGCGAAGAACAATATTTTGGTCGTTGGAAATGATCATTTAGGGCATGGGAGAAGTGCAACGCCTGAAAGTAGTGGCTATTTTTGTGCACAGGATCCGGCGACAGTGTTGGTACGCGATGTCCACAGACTGAAGAAAACCATTGAGAAAGAGTATCCCGGTGTGCCAATTATTATGTTGGGATTTGGTCTTGGAGAACTAATTTTAAGAAATTATTTACTTCGTTATGCAACGGGAATAGAGGGGGCAATTTTGGTTTCGCCTACGGATTATGGCAAGATTTGTGATCTCGCAGCGATTGTTAAGTCCAAAATAGCGGGTGTCATTAAGGGGCAACATGCAAAGAGTATTTCAGTTTTAGAAAAAAGCGATTCACAAAGCCATAAAAAGGAAGAGTTGAAACGTATCTATAATGAAGCACTTTTTTTAGAACTTTCTGTGAATGCACATTTGGCGATTGTTGAACTTGTAAAAAGATATAAGGAAGCGGATTTGGAAGCGCTTATTCCTAAAAAGTTACCAATTCTAATAATCTCAAGTGAAGAAGATCTGACGGGTAATCGTGGAGTGATGATTCAAAATTTGTACGATGACTTGTTAGAAGCCGGATTGACAAAAGTTCAAAAGAAAGTATATCATACATTACAGCACGATGTGCTACAAGGTGAACAAGGCGAAGCGCTATTAAGCGATTTGCAAAATTGGATTTCTTTCCATATGAGCTAACAAATGCTATTTAGATTCTAATGGAAAGAAGAGTTATCAGGAGGAAACGTTATGAAGAAAGTATTGCAGTCAGTTCTTTTGACAGCACTTATGACACTGTTTATGTCTATGCAGGTATTTGCTCAAGAGGCAAAAACAGAAGTTGTGAATGTTGTAGAACAAGATCCACAGGCGCCAGCAGCAACCGTTGTTTCAGCAAATGCAGTAACAACAACAGCGGCAGTGACAACAGGAAAACCAATTTTGGCATTGGGAGCAAATTTAACACCGGATCAGCAAGCAACAGTGCTTGGTTTGATGGGAATAACCGTTGCAGATTTACCAAATTATCAGGTGATTTCGATTACAAACGACATGGAACATCATTATCTTGATGCATATATTAGCCCATCTGTGATTGGAACAAAATCCTTATCAAGTGTTATGATTACACCCAAAGAAGCGGGTCATGGAGTGTTAGTAACAACAAAAAATATTAATTACTGTACAACAGGAATGTATCGCAATGCTTTATTAACAGCTGGTGTATCAGATGCAGATGTGTTGGTTGTTGGACCAAGTGAAATTTCGGGTACAGCAGCACTCATTGGAGCGATTAAAGCATATGAGGTTATGAGTGGAACGGTTGTTCCGGAGGCTACCTTAGACACAGCCCTAAACGAACTTGTTACAACGGGTTCAATTGCTACCAAAAGTGCTAGTCCAGAAGAGGTAGAAGCATTGGTTGCATTTATCAAAGCAAAGATTGCTACTGGAGAGCTAGAGAATGAAGATGATATTCGCAAAGCAATTAAAGAGGGTGAAGAGAAATTTGGAGTAACTCTTGGTGACGAAGAAATTCAGCAAATTGTTGATTTAATGCTTAAAATTAAAGCATTGGGACTTGATCCTAACAAATTAGTAGATCAGGCAGCAGACTTATACGAAAAATTTGGTGATGATTTTGTAAATCATTTGGATGAGGCTGGATTTTTCCAATCTGTTGGAGATTTCTTCAAAGAAGTAGGAACTGCAATTGGAGATTTCTTTAAAGGCTTATTTAAATAGAAAGTTTTTTGTTTGGTATGTTTGTTGTTTATTATGAAAGAAAGGCCACGCGTTTTATGACGTGTGGCTAATTCTATTAAGGAGCAATATTTAGTATGGAAGATTTGATAATTCGTCCTGCAAATACATCAGAGTGGGAAAGTGTTATGGAACTTGTGTGGAAAACCTTTTTGAAGTTTGAAGCAGAAGATTATTCTGTTATTGGAGTTCGAAGTTTTCAGGATTTTATAACAGACCAGGTTTTGCATAAACTTTTTTTAAAAGGAGAGTATCAAGTTTTTGTGGCAGTGTATAAAAGAAAAATTGTTGGTGTTATTAGCCTACGGAGTTGTACACACATTTCACTGTTATTTGTTGATGAAGAGTATCACAAAAAGGGTATTGGAACAAAGTTAATTCATTACTTAGAACATTATATGAAAACAGAGATGGGTGAATATAAGGTTACTGTAAATTCTTCTCCTTATGCAGTGGGCTTTTATCATAAATATGGGTTTTTAGATATGGATTTGGAAAAAGAGTCTGACGGGATACGCTATACACCGATGCAACATGTGTTTTAGATTGAGTTTCCGATAAAGCTGTGATACTATTGCCTTAATGGGGGGATTGACATGGATTTTATCAGTAGCAAAAACATTTTTCTTTTAGTCAGAGATACACTCAAATTAATTGATAAAAGATTAATGAAGCATGGTTCAAGAACAGGATATATTCTATATAAAATGTTGGAGACACAGGGTAAGTTTGAAAAGTTTGAACTTGCTGAGTTTGTGATGCTTGCTACGTTACATGATGTTGGGGCATATAAGACAGAGAATATAAATGATTTGCTGATTTTTGAAACAAAGATAACGATGCAGCATTCCATATATGGGTACTTGTTCCTAAAGTATTTGACGCCAATGGAAAACAAGGCAAAAGTGGTTTTGTATCATCATGTAGATTATTCGATGACCCAGAACATGACGTATGAATTTCTTGAAGTTGCTCAGCTTCTAAATTTGGCTGAGAAAATTGATATTTACTATTCGGCTTTGAAGCAAGATTTTAAAATAGAAGAATTTTACAAATTTGCTGACAAAAAATTTTCGGAGGAAGCACTTCGTTTATTCCATAATGCAAATGAAGAACATGATATTTTAAAAATGCTTGATTCGGAAGAATATGAAAAGCAGATGGATGAATTGATGGATTATATCATGTTCACCAATTTTGAGAAAAAAAGATATATTGAAATGGTTATGTATTGTCTTAGTTTTCGTAGTGAGATAAAAGTCATCGATAGTGTCACAAGTATTTTTGTGGCACAAAAAATCGCCCAACATTTGGGGATCAAAGAAAAAGAAATTGAAAAACTCTTTTATGCAGCACTCATTCATGACATTGGGATGTTATCGATTCCAAGTGAGTTAATTGAATCTGCAAGAAAGTTAAATGTTAAAGAGACAGAAATCGTAAGGACGCATATTGAACTTGCGCAGAAAACCCTATTAAATCGAATGGATGAGGAAATCGTAAAGATCGCGATGCGTCACCATGAACGATTAAATGGTTCGGGGTACCCACTTGGATTAAAGGGTCATGAAATGACTATTCTTGAGATGATTTTGCAAGTGTCGGATACAATGACAGGACTGATTAATGAGCGTCCATTTAAAAAGAAGTCAACAAAAGATGAAGCAATCGCAGAATTAAAGCATGGTATAAATGATAAATTATATCATCGAGAAGTCGTTGGCGTATTGGTGGATAATTATGACGAGATTATGAAAAGTGTTGAGATTGAGAAAGAAAAGATACTAAAAGTACTTGATCAAATTCATCAGGAATATGATCGAATATACAAGAAATTAAGTTCATAAAGGAAGGTATTATAGCAATGGGTAATTTTTTTAAAGTGGATGGTCCGATTGTGTCGTTTTTAAATCGCGCTACAGATTTAGTATGGCTCAATATTCTGTTTGTTGTATTTTCGATTCCGATTATAACCGTTGGGGCTTCGACAACAGCAATGTATTATGTGGCAATGAAGTTAGTTCGAAATGAAGAGGGTTATGTGACCAAAGATTTTTTCAAAGCATTTAAAAGTAATTTTAAGCAGGCAACATTGATCTGGCTAATTATTTTATCTGTAGTGGGTGTCTTGGGACTCAACGCATATCTTCTAGCGAGTAACACACAGATGTATGCGAAAGTCATTTTCGTAATTGTGTGTATGCTGGCATTTACTATGGCGATGATGACCTTATACGTATTTCCGCTTCTGGCAAGATTTGATAATACAATCAAAAATACAATGTTAAATGCGTTTTTGTTGAGTGTATCATCGTTTCCAAAAACCATACTAATGTTAATATTTGCTTTGATACCAGCACTTTTATTATGGTTTGATTTAAAGTGGTTTCCGCTTTGCTTTTTTGGTGGGGCCTCGTTAGTTGCATATTCAAATGCGTTCTTTATGGTCAAAATATTCAAAAAAATGGAGCCAGAAACAACGGATGAAAGTGATAATATATAGCTGTTTTGGGCGGTTGTACAACATGCATAGGAATCAGTAAAATATTTGTGTAATATCGGCATGGAAAATAAAGAGCCTTTCCGATATACTAACTCTATCAATAAGTAGTGAAAATACATTACAAAAAGTAATTTTAGGAGGAAACAAAATGGCAAGTTTATCTTTGAAAAACATTTGCAAAGTATATTCAAATGGTTTTGAAGCAGTTAAAGACTTCAACCTTGAAATTTCGGATCAAGAATTTATTATTTTCGTAGGACCTTCAGGATGTGGTAAATCTACGACACTTCGTATGATTGCTGGACTTGAAGATATCTCTTCAGGAGAATTAAGAATCGGTGATAAAATAGTAAATGATATCGAACCAAAAGACAGAGATATCGCGATGGTATTCCAAAACTACGCGTTATATCCTCATATGACTGTACGTGACAATATGGCGTTTGGTCTTAAACTTAGAAAAGTTCCTAAAGATGAAATCGATAAAATGGTTAATGAAGCAGCTAAGATCTTAGACTTAACTCCACTTCTTGACAGAAAGCCAAAAGCTTTATCCGGTGGACAAAGACAGCGTGTTGCTATGGGACGTGCAATTGTTCGTAATCCTAAAGTATTCCTTATGGATGAGCCTTTATCAAACCTTGATGCAAAACTTCGTGTACAGATGCGTATCGAAATTGCAAAACTTCACCAAAGACTTGGTACTACCATCATCTACGTAACACATGACCAGACAGAAGCTATGACATTAGGAACCAGAATCGTAGTTATGAAAGATGGTATTATCCAACAAGTAGATACACCTCAACACTTATATGAAAAGCCACAGAATCTTTTCGTAGCAGGATTTATGGGATCTCCTCAGATGAACTTCTTAGATGCAGTAGTTGAAGTTGTTGATGATACAGCAGTATTAAAAGTTGCTGGTCACTTCATTCCACTTCCTCCAGCAAAATCTAAAAAATTAATCGATGGTGGATACAATGGAAGAACTGTAACATTTGGTATTCGTCCAGAAGATGTTTACGATTCAGAAATGATGGTTGAAGCTTCTCCACAAAGTACTTTTGAAGCAACTGTTAAAGTATATGAATTACTTGGAGCAGAAGTTTACTTATACTTTGAATTAGAAGAATTCCCAATCACTGCAAGAGTTGATTCTCGTACAACTGCAAGACCTGGAGACGTTGTTAAATTTGCAATTGATGTTGAAAAAATCCACATCTTTGACAAAGAAACAGAGCAGGTTATTACAAACTAATTTGTTACATTTTGAGAGATACCTTGGTATCTCTCTTTTTTTTGTGAAGCGAACTAGACGAAATTCTGATTATAGATTAAAATATGAGTAATGAAATCATAGATTTTGAAAGGGAGTGAGTGACGTGTTAACTACGCAAGTGATTCAGGCATGTATTGAAGATTTGAGAAATGTCACCAAAATTGGAATGGTGGTTGTTGATTTAGAAGGGTATGTAATCGCTAAAACAACACAGGATATTGTTGTGGAAGCAAGTAAAATCAAGTTCTTTATCTCGTCAGGAGCGGATAGTCAGTCGGCGTTTGGATTGCAGTACATGAAGGTTTCCGAAGACGGAGATACCGTGTATGTAATCGTATCAAGAGATCGCCAAGAAGATGAGATGATTGCCAAAATTGCAGCACATCATTTGCAAGATCTACTTCATGCATACAAAGAGCGATTTGATAAAAACAATTTCTTTCAAAATTTAATTTTGGATAATTTATTACTGGTTGATATTTATAATCGAGCAAAGAAACTACGTATTGAGAATGAAGTTCATCGAGTAGTCTACGTGATTGAAGCTAAATTTGACAAGGATAATGGGGCACTTGAAATGCTTAAAAGCTTGTTTTTCTCTCAGTCTGGAGATTATGTAACAGCTGTTGATGAACAAAGCATTATACTGATTAAACGCTTTGAAGAGAATGCATCTCATAAAGATTTTAGTGCGATTGCAGACACGATTGTGGGAATGATGAATACAGAAGCAATGTTAAAAGTAAATGTTGCCTATGGCGGAATGATTAAGGAATTAAAAGACGTTTCTAAGAGTTATAAAGAAGCCAAGATGGCCCTAGACGTTGGTAAAATATTTTATGCGGATAAAGAAGTGATTGCGTACAATTCGTTGGGAATTGGACGATTAATTTATCAATTACCAATCAATCTTTGCAAGATGTTTATTGATGAGATCTTCGGAAATGGAATTTTAGAAGCACTTGACGAGGAAACGTTAATAACGGTAAATATGTTTTTGGAGAACAACTTAAATGTCTCAGAAACAGCCAGACAATTGTTTGTTCACCGCAATACTTTATTGTATCGTCTTGAGAAGTTGCAAAGAGCAACGGGACTCGACATTCGAATCTTTGAGGATGCCTTAACCTTAAAGATTGCACTAATGGTAGTAAGTTACCGTAATTATCTGGAGTTGCAAAGCTTTTAATCATTCAAAAGCAGGATGGGAAACCAAAAACTATCGGACACTTACTGTCTCAAAATAGGGTTCAAGAAGAAGCGCATAGGAAGCTAATTCTTCTTGCGTAAAAGGCGTTAAGGTAGAATGGGGTGATTCTGCTACATGGTTGATTGGTTGCTGAACATTTTGTAAAACATACGTTTTACTTCCTTTTAACCAAGCACCAATTTCTAGAAATGTTTCTTTGGAATGAAGTTCCTTGCAAACGGTAGTACGAAATTCATAGAGTCTATCGGAGAATCGGATGATTTCAACCGATTCTTTGATTTTATCAAGGAACCCTTTGTTGATTGGTATGTTCGCGGCCTGTCCATAATTTGAAAGACTGGATTTGATGTCCATGGCCACATAATCAAGAAGATTCTCTTCGTACAAATCTTTGAGCATTTGTGGATTGCTTCCATTGGTGTCAAGTTTTACGAGGTATCCGAGATCTTTGATTTGTCTGATCAAAGACGGCAGTTCTAGATGAAGAGTTGGCTCTCCACCGGTGATACAAACGCCCTTTAACACATTGCGACGTTTCGTTAAGAATGCGAGCAAATCATTACTAGATAGAACTGGCTCACAGGAATGAACGATGGACTCCCAATTGTGACAATAGGGACATTTGAAATTGCATCGATTTAGAAATATACTACAGGCTACCTGACCTGGAAAATCTAGTAAAGTAGTTTTTTGGAATCCAACGATTGTCATTTCGCACCTCGCTTCTAATTTTGCTTTAATCGCATTATCGAGTTCATTTCGATTTTGCGCAATATTTATGAATAAATCGTTTTAACAATAGAATTATTATAGTATTAGTAAGGGGAAAACTCAAGCATGACAGAACATGAACAATATATGAAGCAGGCACTGCGCCAGGCAAAAAAGGCATATGATCTAGATGAAGTTCCAATCGGATGTGTCATCGTCTATGAAAATCAAGTGATTGCAAGGGGTTACAATCGTAGAAATACAGATAAACAAACGCTGTCACATGCCGAATTAATCGCCATCAAAAAAGCATCCAAGAAGCTTGGTGACTGGCGCTTAGAAGACTGCACCATGTATGTGACGCTAGAACCCTGCCAAATGTGTGCAGGTGCCATTGTGCAAGCTAGAATCACCAATGTCGTAATTGGCTGCATGAATCAAAAAGCTGGTTGCGCTGGCTCCGTATTAAATCTACTAGAGATGAAAGAATTTAATCATAGGGTGAATGTTGTAAGAGGAGTCCTTGAAGAAGAGTGCAGTGAGATGATTCGAAGTTTTTTCGTGAGACTACGTCGCCGATAAACGAATCAGCATAGACAATTTTGCCGCCATAAACAAGGGGAATAAATGAGAAGACGGGGAATGATCAAGAAAATAGTACTGATTGTAACGTTAGTGCTGGCGAGTATGATGTTGTTAGCGTGTGGTCGAGGGCGTGGTGGACTCGTATATATGAGTGAACCCAAACTAGCAGATCGTCGTATGGAGGATATTGTAAAAGCAATTCAAGACGAAGATAGTGAAGCTTTGAAAGCAATGTTTTCTAACCGATCATTAGTGGAAAGCGAAGAACTTGATCAAGAAATAGAGGACTTGTTTTCCTTTGTTGAAGGAGATATTACAAAGTGGGAGAATGATCATTGATCATCTGAAGGTGGAACGGAACATGGTAAGAAAATGCTTAAGATCTTATCGTGGTACATAGTGGAAACTGATAAAGAAATATATAAGTTTTTTATTATTGATTACCCAAAAGATACTATTGAACCAGAGAATGCTTGACTAGGTCAAGACAACGTATATCCAATTATACGAAATAAACAATAGTGGAATTGGAACGCCACTATGCGGTTCAAGTGTAAAAGTATCTAGTAGTAGTGGTTCAATGTCATTTTCGTCTACTGGGAGAAGTAAATATTCCAAAAAAAAATATATGTATATATACAAACCAATGAACGATGGATATGACTTGGCTATTTCAGGTAGTATAACATATTAAGTATCATTTTGTGCATTTGATACTGTATTTCAGGAGGACTTATTGTGTATACTTATGGCTATTTGTTTTATATTCCGGTGACAATAATTTTTGTCATTATATTTGGATTGGTTGGATTGGTAAAGAAAAGACCATATCCATACTTTCTATTTGCATTAATTGCTGTTATTTATATAAATAAAGCAATTGAACTAACTATTTTCCCGATATTCGTAACGGATGTAGCTGATTACAATATTTTTAATAATATGAGTTTTGGTATCGCGTTAGGAAATGTAAATGTTAAGCATATGATTCTAAATCTTCTATTAACATTACCAATTGGTCTTGGAATACAATTTGTTACCAATTATAGAATTACTGGGAGAGTGGTCGCAACCGTTCTATGTGGTATGAGTTTTGAGATACTTCAGTTGTTATTATTAATCGTGATTAAGCCATTAAATATTTTCTTTGACATGAGTGATTTATTATCCAATATTGTAGGAAGTTTATTGGGGTTAGTAATAGTAAGTGTTTGGAATCACATATTTGTGAATTCTGTTGAGAATGGTGAAAAAATCAACGTGTTATCTTATATCAAAAAAGTAAGTGCAAACTGTGTTAATAAAAAGAATAGTTTAGATTTCGATGTATAACTGAAAAAGGCATGTTTAAGTATCTGAAGGAGCGAGGGACTGCTATATTAATAGCAACGCACGATGATTTGTTTATACAAATATCTAACAAGGTGCATAGGGGTAGTTCGCTGAGACATCAGAGCATGAGGTAGTATATCTGAGGCTGTGGAAACTTATTCATAAGTAGACCTTTTTGACGCCATTGGTACTTAGCGTGCAGGGAATCGCAGATTCCCTGCACGTTTACGTACCACTATGGTGGCAAACGAGTGCGAACGCGTCTACGTTGAATAAGTTTCCACAGCCTGTGTTACTGGGTTGTGCTGAATCCATCACGCATCTAATATACAGATGGATTCATGTTGAATACAGAGATTCGCCATAGTTAATCAAACTATGCTTGACAATTTTTCTGGGGGGGGTAGAATATACTTGTATAAATTGATAGGGGACAAATAGGGGAACTTTATTTCTGGGAGCAGATTTTGTGATTTTAGGCGATGAATAAGTTCATTGTCTTTTTTGTGCGCAAAAATATGAATGAAGCTGAATATGCTAAATAAATGGCATAAATATAAAACTAGTGAGGAGGTATTAATTGTTTGCACTATCAATAAAACAAAAGTAAATCAAGAGAAGAGGATAATAATTTACGAGAAAAAGAATGATTGTAATATTTTTGGTATCAGTAATGTTAATTTCTATGATGGCCCCATCGGTGTATGCAGCAAACAAAAGCGAGGTGGTATCAGGTGGATGGTCTGATTCAAAAGGATATTATATTACAAACGCAAATGGAACAAGAACAATGTATAAATCAGGTGCAAAAGGATTTACAACATCAGTAAATGCGACAAATGCGGCTGGTACGCCAACAAAAACTCCAAATAGGCACACTGGGAAAAGACTAATAAAAGCGATTAATAGCGCAGGAGATAAAGCTTATGCTGCATATGGGAAAACTGTGTGGTATTATAAATGGCATTATACAACAGCACGAATGGAATTGATTAATGGGACTGTAAAGACAACGAGTGGTCGACGAATAATGAAAAATGCTTCACATGCAGAATCTCCTTATTATACACCTAAAACCTTTGAGAATACTGAAGCCCGGACATATTGGGGTGGCGTTAAGTAAAAGAATATAGCGGGTATAAATAAGAACATAATTAAAAGTGGAGTAAAGCAGTTTACTCCACTTTGTCGTTTGCAAATGATTAAAGACTGAATAAGATCAGAGAAAGAGTATAAATGGGAGTAATCAAGAAGACGATAATATTTTTTGTTATTGTGAATACTGCAATATATGTGATACTAATTGGATTTATGCTATATTTAGAAAAGCAAGCAAATTATGATAGAGTAACAAACAAATTATTCTATAACAATATTTTGAGAATAGAAAATGGCGATCGTATTGATTGGTCAAAGAATAGGGGCGTAGATCATTATAGAGTCTATTTGGAGATAAATCAAATGTGGAGAGCTGTAGTGATGGATAGCTCAAAATGGGAGCCACCAATGCTTTCTGGATATTATCCGCATGGTGAAGTAAAAGAGCGTGTAGCTGTCGTTGGAAAGAATCTAAAGGGTGCAACATACTTAGATTCTGACAATAAAGAGTGGATTAATTGTGCTGGTCAGGAATTTAGAGTGATTGGGACTGTAGGGACAGATTATGCAACGTCATGTGATGATTTAGTACAATTATGGGGGATGAATTTTGAAGAAGTAGAATTCGAACATAAAGTGTTTATTGTTGACGCAAAAAATACTCGTCACTTAAGTAGAATAGAGAAGGACTTAATGAAAGAGTATCCCGAAGTGCAAGTTCAAAGAGAGATATTCAAAGGGACGGCTAGATTCACAAAAAGTTCTTATTTTTATAGATTGTTATCTATTGAAATGCTGTTTACTATACTATTTTCATTGATAATTTTTGGAAACTATAGGCACGAGAAGTATAAAAATAATTATAAATTGTATAGGATTTTCGGCTTGCCAACGAGTGAAATTCTGATTATAGAGGAAGTTGAAATACTCATTACAAATATAATATCTACAGTACTGTCGTATGGTGGAGCTTGTTTGGCAGGTGGACTTACGGGCGTTCAAATACAAGAATTTTTGTGGATTCCGATAGCAATTACAGTAACAGCAGGAATGCTTGGATTTGTATTATATTTAAAAGAAAGGGCGTGCCTTGAATGATAATAAGAGAACTAATTTTTTATTATCGTAGCAATAAATTTCATACGATATGGCTTATATTTCAAATTTCGGCTTTTTTTGTATTAAATGGAACTTTTTTTGCATTTACAAGCGAATTACAATATGATAAATGGAATATTGAAAATATGTATAAAAATAAGGATATTTATCATTTACTTGACGGGTACTATGAAGCAGATAAATTTAGTGAATTCATTGCAAAACCAGAGTCGCTTACTCTTTTAAAAGACTATTACAATGAGTTGAACACAGCAAAATGCTTTCAATATTTGGCAATGTTTAATCAAGAGATCAAGTTGGATGATGAAAAACTAGTGAAGTCGTTTCAAATGAATAAACAGGCAAGTGATTATTTTCAATTAGTTGTTAAAAAAGGAAGAACATTTTGCCAAAGTGATTTTGAAAATAATGGTGCTACAATTCCTATTCTTTTAGGATCGGATTATAGTAATGAGTTTCGTATTGGTGACACGATTTCGGCTGACTACTATCTTTTTTACCCAGTATCCTTAGAAGTGGTGGGTATTATACAAGAGGATTCGTTTGTTTATTACAATGGTGATTCAGAGTACTATCTAGATGATTCAATTATTATCCCATACATTAACTATGGGACTCCAAAAACGGAGTTGGATAAAAATGTTCAAATCATGGTTTATTTTGCAATGGTTAACGGATTTGTTTCAATTGATTCTGACAAAGAGTCTGTAAGTGATATGATGATGGAGATAGAAGCAATATCTGAGAAAACCGGATTTTACAATTATGAATTTGTTGGTTCGAATCCAAATGTGCAGCAGTATAGAGGGTTAATCAATATTGTGAATCGAAATTATAATTTGGTCAGCATGCTGCTACTTCTTTCGTTTGGGGTTAATACGGTGACAATTGGATTCCAATTGTATGCAATGCAGAAAAAAAGAATGCAAGCTATGGCGATACATTATCTTAATGGAGCAAAGACTCGAGATATATATAAGCAATTTAACCTAGAGGTATTCATGATTATATTCTCTGCAACTATTGCAAGTGGAATAATCCTTGGATGTTTAAATATTTTAGACGCAAAAATCATCGTCATAACAGCATTCCTTGCAACAATACTGATGGTTTGCATCTCTTTTATGCCCATATATAAATTAATAAATACTGAATTGATACAACTTTTAAATAGAGAGGATGATATACGATGACAGACATTATCCTAGAAACAATCAATGTATGTAAAAGTTTCGAACGTCCAGGTGGAATTCAAAAAGTGTTGGACAATGTAAACTTAAAGATTCACAGAGGTGAAGTGTTAGCAGTTAGAGGAAAAAGTGGAAATGGAAAGTCTACTCTTTTAAATATTATGTCGGCAACATTAATGGCTGATTCGGGTAGTGTGTTGTATAGGGAGAAGGATTTGCAAAAAAGATCCAATACAGAACGTGCAAATTATAGAAGAGAAAATATTGGATATATACCTCAAAACCTATATTTATTAGATGATAGAAATGTATTTATGAATATCGCATTGCCATTGCAATACGCCAAAATACAGAAGCACGAAATAAGAAAAAGTGTGGAAGAAGTTGCTGAATGGTTTGATATAAAGTTTTTACTTGATAAAGAAGTCAGAACTTTATCAAGAGGTGAGAAACAAAGAGTTGCAATCTGTAGAGCAATCGTAAAAAAAGCAGATATACTATTTGCGGATGAACCGACGGGATCATTGGATGAAGAAAATGAGCAGTTGGTTTTAGAGATGTTTAGACATTTGAAAGAGCAAGGGACTGCGATTGTTATTGCAACACATGATGATTTAGTCACTAAAATGTGTGACTCGGTTCACAATGTTGGCTCTCTGAGGCAGCCTGGTTCACTGGGTTATGTTGAATGCATTTGACAAACCACTCAAAAAAAGCTATACTTTAAAAACCGTATTTTTATTTTTAAGGGAGCCTATGTGGCAGCTTGTAAGCTTGCTTGGGTCTCGCGCAATGGGAATCTACGAATCGTGTCAGGTCGGGAACGAAGCAGCACTAAGAAGAACTTTTCATGTGCCGCGAGGGTGCCTGAGTGTAGATTGCAAGTATGTGCGTAGGTTTCCTTAAAGATAGAAGTACGGTTTTTTGTGATGTAATTATTTAATTTAATGTATATTTTCACGTATACGAATGTCGGCCTGAACATAGTTAAACTCTTTTTTTGGAAGTTCCCCAGTCATCAAATAGGAGAAGAGGATGTCAAGAGGTTTTGAACCCTGTTCCATTGGCTGCTGACAAATCGTTGCGCAGATAATTTTCTTTTCAAGCAAATCTTTTGTAGTTTCAATACTGTCAAACGTGATAATACACAAATCTTTACTGCGCCCAGCATTAATCACGGCGCGACATCCACCATATACACCACCTGCAGAGAAGAAGAGGGCATTGATTTCAGGGTGATTTGTCAATAAGGACTGGGTTTTTTCATAACTTTCAAATTCATCATCATTGGTATATACAGTATCCACAATTTGAAGGTTTGGATAGTGTTTTGCAATGCACTTAGAAAAGCCGGAAATTCGCTCAGTATGGCAAAGTACTTGCTTAGAGCCTGAGACAATACCAACTTTAACCGCTCCGCTTGTCATAAGACGCATCAGTCCGGCAGCTGTTTCGCCAGAATTCAAATAATTGCTTCCTACATAGGCAATGCGCTTAGAATGTTCCACATCTGTATTGAGTGTAACAACGGGAATGGATAAATCATAGAGTGTGTTGATTTTATCAATCACACGGGGATCGTTAAATGGGGAGATGGCGAGGCCGTTGATTTCTTGTCCAATAAATTCATCGATTGCAGTTAGTTGATCTTCTACATTTGATGAGACTCTTCGAAGTAATACGGTGCAGTTATAGTTTGCAAATTCCTCTGTTTTTTGTTGAATTCCAAGAACAACATCATCAAAAAAAGGATTACCTAATCCAAATAAAATAACACCAATTTTCATCTTTTTCTTTTGCGCTGCGAGAACAATTCCGGCGCGATTCGGGCGATAATTAAGCATGCGTATAATTTCATTTATTTTTTCAGCTGTTTCCGGATTAACAGCACCACGTTTGTTAATGACACGGTCGACAGTTCCTCTTGAAACACCTGCTAAATCTGCAATTTCTTTAATGGTAGCCATACTTTTTCACTCCTTTAAGGATTCCTATGACACATTTTAGCAAAGAATGTGTTGAAAAGCAAATAAATATTCTGAAAATGTTTAACGAGCACGCAACTGTGAATGGCATATGAATAAAGAAGATAAATATTAATAAAGTGTTAATTTTACAAATAAAATCAGCGATTGCAAAAAAATGCTATTGCTTTTTTTGTGTGCACATATTATAGTGTAAATGTGCACGAGCACGATTTTAGAAAGGTTATGGTGATAAAGATGCTTTATATTGGAGTGGATTTGGGGACTTCGGCAGTAAAACTACTGTTAATGGATTCTTCAGGAGAAATTAAAAAGATCGTTTCAAAATCATATGATTTGTTTTTTCCTAAGCCAGGCTGGTCAGAACAGAACCCGCAGGACTGGTGGATACAAACAAAAGAAGGAATAAAGGAACTATTAGAAGGTCAAAATAGTGCCGATGTTGCAGGAATTGGATTCGGCGGACAGATGCATGGACTTGTTATTTTAGATGAGAATGATCAAGTAATCAGACCGGCAATTTTATGGAATGATGGAAGAACTGGTAAAGAATGTGATTATCTGAATCAGACAATTGGAAAAGATAAATTATCGGAATATACAGCAAATATTGCTTTTCCTGGATTTACAGCACCAAAGATTATGTGGCTTAAAGAAAACGAGCCAGAAAATTATGCTAAAATCAAAAAGATTATGCTACCAAAAGACTATTTAATTTATTGTCTAAGTGGCGTACATGCGACCGATTATTCAGATGCATCCGGTATGCTTTTGTTAGATGTTAAAAACAAAGCATGGTCGAGCCAGATGTGTGATATATGTGGTATTAGCGAAAGCCAATTGCCAGAATTGTTTGAAAGCTACGATGTTGTGGGTAACATTCTCGCGGAAGTTGCAAATGAACTTTCGATTCCTCTAACCTGCAAGATTGTAGCTGGAGCTGGCGACAACGCAGCAGCAGCAGTTGGGACAGGAACCGTTGGAGATGGTAATTGCAATATTTCACTCGGAACAAGCGGAACCATTTTCATTGCTTCTAAGCAATTTGGAGTAGATCAAAACAATGCATTACATTCATTTGCGCATGCGGATGGAAACTACCATTTAATGGGTGTAATTCTAAGTGCAGCGTCTTGCAATAAGTGGTGGATGGATGAAATACTGAAAACAACGGAATATGCAAACGAGCAAGTAGGCATTACGAAATTAGGAGAAAACCCAGTTTTCTTTTTACCATACCTGATGGGCGAGAGAACTCCTCACAACGATCCAGATGCAAGAGGTATGTTTGTTGGAATGAGTATGGATACAACAAGAGAAGATATGACTCAGGCAGTGCTTGAAGGAGTTGCTTTTGCGCTAAGAGATTCAATCGATATTGCTAGATCACTAGGTGTAAACGTTGAGAAGTCCAAAATTTGTGGTGGTGGAGCGAAGAGTCCTTTGTGGAGAAACATCGTTGCAAATGTTCTAAATATTGAAGTACAGATCCTTGAAAATGAAGAAGGACCAGCACTCGGTGGTGCAATGCTTGCAGCAGTAGGATGTAACGAGTATTCGGATGTAATTGCAGCAGCGGAAAAAATGGTCTCGATCAAAGATACTTTAAAGCCTACTCAGGAATTGGTAGATAAATATGAAGTTGCGTATCAAAAATACAAACAGATTTACCCAGCAACAAAAGAATTGTTTCAGGTTATTAAGGCCTAACGAAGCATTATCTAAGAACGAAATTCAGAAAGGAAACAGTAATGGAAATTTTACAATTAACTGATGAAAGATTTCAAAAATACGGACGTATCGTAGATGAAATCAATTTTGCACCTTTGTTTGAAGCGGCAAAACAAATTGAAATTCCAGCAGGAGTTGTTTACGAGCCAGGACTTGATTGCTTAGAACAAACAAGTACTGCAAAAGAATTAGAAAGCAAATCATTTGGTGAGCTTGCGATTCAGATTGGTCACTGCAGTGGACACAATACCAAATTAAATGCAGTAGAATATCACAGAAGTAGCGAGATGAATATTGCAGTAACGCCGGCGATATTGATGCTTGGTAAACAAGAGGATATAACATTGGAAGGAACGTATGATACCTCTAAAATGGAAGCGTTTTATGTTCCAGAGAAAACGGCAGTATTATTACACGCAACAACGCTTCATTATGCACCTTGTGATGTGGATAATAAAGGATTTAAAGTACTTGTTGTTCTCCCAAAAGGAACCAATTTAGCACTTGATCATAAACCAACGAGTGGAGAAGATCGTTTATTGGCAGCGAAGAACAAATGGCTAATTGGTCATGAAGAAGGCGGCTTGTCGGAGGATGCATATATTGGTCTGGTTGGTGAAAACTTAGATTTAAACAATTAATAGCAAAGAAAAAAACTATAAAACATGAAACATTCAAGGAGGATTTTAGGATGAATAATATTCCTAGCGTAAAAATTGGTATTGTAGCGGTAAGTAGAGACTGTTTTCCAGAGACACTTTCAGTTTCTAGAAGAGAAGCACTTGTAAAGGCTTACAAAGAAAAATATTCAGATGCAGACATCTATGAGTGTCCAATTTGTATCGTGGAAAGCGAAATTCACATGGTACAGGCATTAGAAGACATTAAAAAAGCAGGTTGTAATGCACTTTGTGTATACTTAGGAAACTTTGGACCAGAAATTTCTGAAACATTATTAGCAAAACATTTTGATGGACCTAAAATGTTTGTAGCAGCTGCAGAAGAAACAGGAGATAACTTAAAAGGCGGAAGAGGCGATGCATACTGTGGTATGTTAAACGCAAGCTACAATTTAAAATTACGTAATGTAAAAGCATACATTCCTGAGTATCCAGTTGGAACTGCAAGTGAATGTGCAGATATGATTCGTGAATTTGTTCCAATTGCAAGAGCAGTTGCAGCATTACAAGACCTTAAAATCATTACTTTTGGACCAAGACCATTCAACTTCTTAGCATGTAATGCACCAATTCAACAACTATTTAACTTAGGCGTTGAAATTGAAGAAAACTCAGAGTTAGATTTATTCGAAGCATTCAAAAAACACGAGAATGACCCTAGAATTCCAGCTGTAGTAAAAGAAATGGAAGAAGAACTTGGAACAGGAAATAATAAACCAACGATTTTACCAAAACTTGCACAATACGAATTAACTTTATTAGATTGGATTGAAACGCATAAAGGATACAGAAAATATGTTGCACTTGCTAATAAATGCTGGCCAGCATTCCAAACTCAGTTTGGTTTCGTACCTTGCTATGTAAATAGTAGATTAACAGGTCTTGGAATTCCAGTTGCTTGTGAAGTAGACATTTATGGTGCGCTTTCAGAATACATTGGAACTTGTATCAGTGATGATATCGTTACACTTTTAGATATTAACAACTCAGTTCCAGCGGATATGTATGAAGAATCAATCAAAGGTAAATTTAATTATACACATACAGATACTTTTATGGGATTCCACTGTGGAAATACAAACTCTAAGAAATTAGCTGGATGTAGCATGGAATATCAGATGATTATGGCGAGAGCACTTCCAGAAGAAGTAACACAGGGAACATTAGAAGGAGATATTATTCCTGGAAACATCACATTCTTTAGATTGCAATCAACAGCGGATGCAAAATTAAGAGCTTATGTTGCAGAAGGTGAAGTATTACCAGTTCCTACCAAGTCATTTGGATCAATCGGTATCTTCGCAATTCCTGAGATGGGTCGTTTTTACAGACATGTATTAATCGAGAAAAACTATCCACATCACGGAGCAGTTGCATTTGGACATTTTGGAAAAGCATTATATGAAGTATTCAAATATATCGGAGTGGATGTAGATGAAATCGGATATAATCAGCCAAAGAGCATGAAATATCCAACTGAGAATCCATTTGCATAAAAAGAAAATCCTGAAAAACAAATAAAGGAATTGAAAACACCCGGCATTTACTATAATATGTTTATGTCGGGTGGGCTTATGAATTATTGAAACCAAGATGATTAGTTTGATTACAGTGGAGGAAGAAGAATGAACAATTTAGAACTTCAAAAGATTGCAAATGAAGTTCGTAAAAGTATCGTTACAGCAGTGCATAGTGCAAAAGCAGGACATCCTGGCGGATCACTTTCAGCAGCTGATATTTTTACGTATCTCTATTTTGAGGAGATGAACATTGATCCAAAAAATCCTAGAATGGAAGGAAGGGATCGATTTGTTTTATCGAAAGGTCATACAGCACCAGGATTATATTCAACCTTAGCACACAGAGGATATTTTCCAGTTGAAGACTTGAAAACACTTAGAAAACTTGGTTCTTATCTACAAGGACACCCTTGTATGAATCATGTACCTGGAGTGGATATGTCCACCGGTTCATTGGGACAGGGAATTTCAGCAGCTGTTGGAATGGCACTTTCTGCCAAAATGGATCAAAAAGACTATAGAGTTTATACACTAGTAGGTGATGGCGAATTGCAAGAAGGTCAAGTGTGGGAAGCTTCCATGTTTGCTGGACATAGAAAATTAGATAATCTAGTAGTATTTGTTGATAATAATGGACTTCAGATTGATGGATGTATCGAACAGGTTTGTTCACCATATCCAATCAAAGAAAAATTTGAAGCATTTAATTTTCATACGATTGAAATCAGTGCGCACAATTTTGATGAAATCAGAGCTGCTTTATTAGAAGCGAAACAAACAAAAGGACGTCCAACAGCAATCATTGCAAAGAGTGTGAAAGGGAAAGCTGTTTCTTTCATGGAAAACAATGCTGCTTGGCATGGAACAGCACCAAATGATGATCAATACGCAGTAGCGATGGATGATTTGGAGAAAGTGGGTGATGCTTTATGTCAGAAGTAAAGAAGATAGCAACTCGTGAGAGTTATGGTAATGTATTGGTAGAATTAGGTAATGAGAATAAAGATATCGTGGTATTAGATGCTGACTTAGCAGCAGCAACCAAAACAGGCGTATTTCAAAAAGCATTTCCAGAAAGACATATTGATTGTGGAATTGCTGAGTGTAATATGGTTGGAATCGCTGCTGGACTTGCAACAACGGGCAAAATTCCGTTTGTAAGTACCTTCGCAATGTTTGCGGCAGGAAGAGCTTTTGAGCAAATCAGAAACTCTGTTGGTTACCCACATTTAAATGTCAAAATTGGAGCAACACATGCTGGTATTACCGTTGGAGAAGACGGTGCGTCTCACCAGTGTAATGAAGATTTGGCACTTATGCGTACAATTCCTGGAATGGTTGTTATGTGTCCAAGTGATGATATTGAAGCAAAAGCAGCAGCTCGCGCAGCAGTCGCACATGATGGACCAGTGTATATCCGTTTTGGCCGTGCAGCAGTTCCGGTGTTCAATGATCCAGCAACTTACAAATTTGAAATTGGAAAAGGAATTGTTCTAAGAGAAGGAACAGATTTAACCATTATAGCAACTGGTATTTGTGTTGAAAGTGCTTTGGCAGCAGCTGATAAATTAGCTGCAGACAACATTAGCGCAAGAGTTGTAAACATTCATACAATTAAGCCAATTGATGAAGAATTAATTACTCAATGTGCAAAAGAAACAGGCAAACTTGTTACCGTTGAAGAACACTCTATTATAGGTGGGCTTGGAAGTGCAGTTTGTGAAGTGGTAGCCAAAAATCATCCAGTATATGTAAAACGTATTGGTGTTGAAGATGTATTTGGTGAATCTGGATCTGCAGGCGAACTAGTTAAGAAGTTTGGTCTTGATGGAGAAGGCGTATACACTTCAATCAAAGAATTTCTGAAATAGGATTGGAATAAATATAGAAGAATCAGGTAAAATATTTAACATGAGAGCGACCTTTTTAGGTGGCTCTCATTGCATTTTATGATACAATAGTAGTCATCAGCTTATTATGGGGGAGAGCCACATGGAATTACGCAAGATTACAAGAAACGATTTAGATTCGTTGGTTAAAAACAGAGTAGAATTTGTTTCTTCTATTCGAATGATTGAAGATCTAGATGGATTTGAGAAAGCAACAAAGGCTTATTTTGAGAAGTATTTAGAAACAGAAGAGTTAATAGGGTATGTGTTTGTTGAAGATGGCAAGATTTGCTCGGTAGCACTACTTAGTATTTCGTTTAGTATGCCTAGACCAAGTTCGCCAAATGGAAAAGTAGGCGAACTATTGAATGTTTATACTTTATCGGAGTATAGAAGGCGGGGATTAGCTCAAAAAGTAATTGAGCAAATAATCAAAGCAGCAAAAGAAGAAGGTGTATCTACAATCTCTTTGGATTACACAAAAGATGGTTATCCGCTTTATGTTCTCCTAGGCTTTGAAACGCTGGATAATAAAATGCGATTGAGATTATAACTAAATTATTATATAATGTTAGATAAGTGTTTTTATGATTTCTATTGGAGGAACCCATATGAAAAGAATCGGAATGTTAACAAGCGGTGGAGATTGTCAGGCGTTAAATGCAGCAATGAGAGGGGTCGTTAAAAGTATTATTGTAGCGGATCCAAATGTTGAAATTTATGGTTTCTTAGAAGGGTACAAGGGTTTGATATATGGTAATTTCAGGATGCTTACCTGGCATGATTTTTCGGGAATTCTTACGCTTGGAGGTACAATTCTAGGCAGTAGCAGAACTCCTTTTAAGACGATTCGCGAGCTAGATGCGGATGGTTTAGATAAAGTAGAAGCGATGAAACAAAATTATTACAAATTAAAGCTGGATTGTTTGGTTATTTTAGGCGGAAACGGAACACATAAAACAGCTAATTTATTAAGAGAAGAGGGCTTAAATATAGTTACTTTGCCAAAGACCATTGATAATGACCTTTGGGGAACGGATATGACCTTCGGATTTCAAAGTGCTGTTAATATTGCAACAAATGCCATTGATTGCATTCATACAACGGCAGCTTCCCATGGAAGGGTTTTTATTGTTGAAGTAATGGGACATAAAGTTGGTTGGTTAACACTTAATGCAGGTATGGCGGGTGGAGCTGATATCATTCTAATTCCTGAGATTCCATATGATATTGATAAAATCACGGAAGCGATTCAAGCGAGAGCAAAAAGGGGAAGTAAATTTACAATCCTGGCAGTTGCGGAGGGGGCTATTTCCGTAGAGGATGCCAGTCTGACGAAAAAAGAATACAAAGATAAAATGAAAAAGTATCCGTATCCATCTGTATCTTACGAGATTGCAGCAAGAATTCAGGAAAAAGCGTGTTGTGATGTTCGTGTAACAGTACCTGGACATACGCAGCGAGGAGGCAGTCCTTGCGCATATGACAGAGTGTTAGCATCTAGACTCGGTTCAGAGGCTGGGAAGCTTATTTTAATGGGCGAATATGGATTCATGATTGGAATTCGAAATAGAGAAATTGTAAAAGTGCCTTTGAAAGAAGTTGCTGGAAAGTTGAAAATGGTTTCACCAGATTCAAGCATTGTAAAAGAGGCAAAGATGATGGGAATTTCATTTGGAGATTAAAACATGTCATATCAAGCATTATATAGAAAGTTTCGCCCAGATGCATTTGAAGATGTAAAGGGTCAGGCGCACATTGTAACAACGCTCATGAATCAAATCAAAGCCGATCGAATTGGGCATGCATATTTATTCTGTGGAACTAGAGGAACAGGTAAGACTACGATTGCCAAGTTATTTGCAAAAGCAGTAAATTGTGAGAATCCAAAAGAAGATAAAAGTCCATGTCTTGTATGTGATACTTGTAAAGCAATTGGAGCAGCAGCGTCTATGAACGTAATTGAAATTGATGCGGCGTCTAACAATGGAGTGGATAACATTCGAGAAATTGTAGAAGAAGTGTCGTATTCACCAACAAGCGGTAAATATAAAGTATACATTATCGATGAGGTTCATATGCTGTCAACAGGTGCATTTAATGCACTTCTTAAGACACTAGAAGAACCCCCGGGATATGTCATATTCATCTTGGCAACAACGGAAGTACATAAAATACCAATCACAATTTTATCCAGGTGCCAACGATACGATTTTAAAAGAATTACAGTGGATACGATTGCAAGCAGGCTTTATGAATTAATGGAAATAGAGGGTATTGAAGTTGAAGAAGCAGCAATTCGTTATATTGCAAAAATGGCAGATGGCTCTATGCGTGATGCCCTAAGCCTATTAGATCAATGCATTGCTTTTCATTTTGGGAAAACATTGACTTATGATCTTGTTTTAGATGTGTTAGGGGCAATCGATGCTAGTGTATATAGCGAGTTTGTGAGGTTTATTGCAAATCAGGAAATCACAAAGACCATTCTAAAACTTGAAGAGATTGTTATGCAGGGAAAGGAACTAACCCAGTTTGTTGCTGATTTCACTTGGTATCTTAGAAATCTACTGTTGGTGAGTGCATCGGAGGACGCAAGGGATACGATTGATGTCTCTACCGAAAATTATGAGCGTTTGGTGGAAGAATCAAAACTACTAAAACAATCGGCTATTATACGATACATTCGTATTTTTGCAGAATTATCCAGTCAAATTCGTTATTCACAGAGCAAACGTATTTTAATTGAAATGACACTGATTAAATTATGCAAACCTCAAATGGAAGTAGGTCAGGATAGCTTGATTGAGCGAATCCGTCTTCTAGAAGATAAACTCGAACAAGGATTTGTACCAATGGGACAAGCTGATCAGGGCAAATCGGAGGTTAAGAATCAGCAGTTACAGACTAGACAAAGACCGGTAACACCAACAATTCAGGCAGTCCCACAGGATATACAGGAAATCATACGAAAATGGGCAGGAGTGATTGCAAGTTTGGACGCGCCAATGAAAGTTTACTTAAAAACGGCCAAACTGAGTTTGCATCAAGATAAAAACTTGTTGATTGGTCTAGAAGATGGGCCAGCATCGGATTATTTTCTAGATAGTGAAGAAAACAGAGATAAATTGAAACAGCACCTTGAGCAAAGTATTGGAAAAGAAGTAACACTTCATTTCAAGGCGTTTCGTCAGATGGATGAATTTGAACAGAGTCATGTTGACTTGTCAAAATTAATATTAATGGAAATAGAGGAAGAATAGGAGGATTAGATTATGGCAAAAAGAGGTGGATTTCAAGGTGGCGGTGCAATGCCTGGAAACATGAACAATTTAATGAAACAGGCACAAAGAATGCAACGTCAGATGGAGGAAAGCCAGAAAGAATTAGAGACCAAAGAATTTAGTGCAACAGCAGGTGGTGGGGCAGTAAGTGTTACGGTAACTGGAAAAAAGGAAGTTGTCAAAGTGAATCTGGATAAAGAGGCGATTGATCCAGAGGATAAAGAAATGTTAGAAGATTTAATTATGGCTGCTGTGAATGAAGCACTTCGCAAGGCAGAAGAAGAAAATGAAGCAATGATGGGTAAAATGTCCGGTGGACTTGGAGGAGGATTTCCGTTCTAATGGAACTATATAGTACATATATTAATCAACTAATTGAAGAACTTGCATCTTTACCAGGCGTTGGGACAAAGTCAGCACAAAGGCTTGCGTTTCACATGATCAATATGCCAATAAAGAATGTAGAGCATTTGGCAAAAACAATGGTTGATGCAAGAAATCATGTGTGCTATTGCAAAGAATGCTTTACGCTTACGGATGAAGAAATATGCCCAATCTGTAGTAATACAAAAAGAGATCAGACAACCATCATGGTAGTTGAGAATCCAAGAGATTTGGCAGCTTATGAGAAGACTGGAAAGTATCAGGGCGTATATCATGTTTTGCATGGGGCGATTTCCCCAATGTTGGGAATTGGTCCAAATGATATTAAATTAAGAGAGTTAATTGAGCGAATGAAAAAGGATGTAACAGAGGTCATTTTGGCAACCAATTCAAGTTTAGAGGGCGAAACGACCGCTATGTATATTTCAAAACTGATCAAGCAAACAGGAATCAAGGTGACGCGAATTGCAAGTGGAGTTCCTGTTGGAGGCGATCTTGAGAATGTAGATGAAATCACTCTTTTACGCGCGCTTGATGGAAGAACATTGTTATAAATAAAATAACTTATGAACATAGAGTTTTTACTTTTATAGAAAGAGGTATTATATGATTACGCAAAAAAAATTCGGAACACTTGATAACGGGCAAGATATTATTTTGTTCTCTATTTCTAATAAAAATGGGATGCAGGCGGATGTAATCAATTATGGAGCTATTTTGGTGAATCTATGGGTAACTAAAAAAGATGGAACCAAGGTTGATATTGCACTGGGGTATGATAATTTAGAGGACTACAAAGTAAACAGTCCATTTTTAGGCGCTGCAGTTGGTCCAATTGCCAATCGAACAGCGAACGCAACATTTTCAATTGATGGGACAAAGTATCAATTGGATGCAAATGAGAATGGCAATAATTTGCACAGCCATTATGAAAAAGGAATTCATAAAGCATATTATTCTTTTGAAGTGGATGAAACGAAGAATCAGGTTGCGCTTACAACCATTTGTAAAGATGGAGAAATTGGATTTCCAGGAAACCGTGAAATTACCATTACCTATAGTGTGACAGATGACAATGAACTGATCATGCAATATGATGGAATATCGGATAAAAAGACAATTTTAAACCTTACAAATCATTCGTATTTTAATCTCAAAGGACATGACAATGCGAGTATTTTAGATGAAGAACTTTGGATTAATGCGGAAGAATTCACTGAAATTGTTAAGGGAGCTATTCCAACAGGAAAATTAATCTCTGTTCAAGGGACGCCACTTGACTTTACATCGTTTTCGGTAATAGGAGATCGAATTGAGGATTCTTACGAGCAGCTTCAGATGGTTGGTGGATATGATCACAATTTTGTTGTGAAAAAATCAAAAGAGGGTGTTGAGAAAGTTGCTATGGTGAGAGACGAGCAAGCTGGATTGTTAATGGAAGTTTATTCGGACTTGCCAGGGATTCAATTCTATGCAGGCAATTTTATTGGGGAGCATACTGGGAAAAATCAGGCAAGCTATGGGAAAAGACATGGTCTGGCGTTAGAGACACAGTACTTTCCAAACAGTGCAAATGAAGAGTCTTTTGAATGTCCAATCACAGAGCCTTTAAAACCATATCATACAGTGACGATATATAAGGTTACAACTGTTTAGAAATAATACGTTAGGGCATAGTGAACTATGCAAATGGGTATATTATGAAATCAATCAAAGTAACAAAAAACATGTTGATTATGAGAGGTTTAATCGGAGCGATTCTTCTATATTTTGCGTTTTCGATTTTAGATACGATTCAAGAAAGTAAGAAAGACGATCAATTGATTTTCATGATTTTCATTGGATTATTTACGGTAGTCGGTATTTTCTTGATCTTGGTGTCAACGTATCAAATCTATAAAAAGCAATATGCGCAGAGTGAGCTTTTACAAGAGCAGAATTTGGGAAATTATAAAATATCAATTGTAGATATGAACCAAAAGCAGCTAGATGCGTTGAAGAAAGTATTGAAAAGTCAAACTGATTTAGAACTTGAAACAATGCAGTTTCCGTTTTCACTGCCACTTGAATTTGACAAAAATGAGGCAGTTGAAATGATGGAGCAATTAAGTGAATTGGGTATTAATGCGCAGATGGAAGCTAGCAGCGATGCGAAGGAATGACAAAATCTATGAAAAAAGAGTCGAGGCCAAAAGTAAATTACAAGGATAAGATTATAAAACATAAACTTCAGTTTTTCTATCGGGTAGTACTTTGTGTTTTGCTAGTTGTTTCCTTTACGGTATTAATCGTTGTACAGTATGAGAACAAGGAATATGCTGGTTATGAAATTCTATCGAGCATACCGAGAACGGATGTGGTAGATAGCATCTATAAGAACTACAATGGGAAAATTCTTTCCTATAGTAAAGATGGAATCTCGGCATTCTTACCAGATGGTAAACAGCTGTACAACCAAACCTATGAAATGCAGGAACCTTTGGTGGAAACATCAGGAGAATATGTTGTGGCTGCAGACTATAAAGGAAGTCAAATTTTTGTTATGAATTCCAAAGGTCCTGTCACTACAATAGATACAAACTTGCCAATACTAGGACTTTGCGTATCTAGCAAAGGTGTTTTGTGTGGAATTTTGCAAGAAAATGACACGATTTGGTTAAGGTTGTTTTCTTCAAAGGGAAATGTGGTGGCAAATATTAAGACATCCATGAAGCAGAGTGGATATCCAGTGTCAGTTTCGATTTCGCCAGATAATGTAAAACTCGCGGTCTCTTTTTTAAAGGCAGAGGGCGGGCAAGTCAAAACAAGTGTTGCATTCTATAATTTTGGGGATGTTGGACAAAACGAACTGGGAAATTTGGTGAGTGGGTTTGATTATTCTGATGAAATCATCCCGTTTTTAGAATACCCAAGTGAAGCCACTGCAGTTGCGGTTGGGAATAAGAAAGCTTACTTTTTTCAGGGGCAGCAAAGACCCAAAAAAGAGGCGGAAATTGATCTCAAAGAAGAAGTTCAAAGTGTGTTCTGTGGAACGGATAGTATCGCTTTTGTGTTTGTAAATCAAGGCTCTCAAGAAAAATACAGAATTGATTTATACAATTTTTCGGGTAAAAAGAAGATGTCCCACAAATTTGATTTAGAGTACAGCGACCTATTGTTTTATAAAGATCAGCTAATTATTTACAATCAGGCAGAGGTAATGATTGTAAATGCTAGAGGCGTTGTTAAGCACACGGGCGATTTTGGAAAAGATATCCAGGCCATCATTCTTGCAGACAGTAAAACAAAGTTTTATGTGGTTAGAAGCACCAAAATTGACTATCTAAGGCTTCATTAACAACGATTGCGGGTACAGATTATGACATTCAATATACTGTTTTTTATTTTGGCCATTATACTATTAGGGTGTATAATTCGAGGATACAAAGAAGGGGCACTTGCAGTTCTGATAGACCTTTTTTCGAAAATCGTTATTCTAATCACAGTGCTTTTGATTACACCTTACATTACAACCTACTTATTAGAAAAAGAAACCATTGAACAGCCAAGATGGATTGTTATGATTTTGGTGTTTTGCATTACGTATGGATTATTTCTGCTAGTCTTTAAAATTTTGAGCATATCCCTAGATTTTTTTGCGAAACTTCCATTACTAAAGGAAGCAAACAAAGTGCTCGGGATTTTGGCGGGTTGTATGCAGTGGATTTTATCCGTTTGGATTTTTATGGCAATCGTATATGCACTTTCATTTTGGGACAAAATGGGGGCAATTTTGGTAATGATCCAGGAAAATGAGATTTTGAAAGCATTATATGATAATAATCTGGTGTTGTTTCTAATACGTCGCTTTTTAAAGATTGAGTAGTGATAAGGATTTGAAAAAAAGACAATTTGAATGTAGAAGAATTAGGGGGAAAAAGTTTGAGTGAAAAAAGGGATAGAATAAAGGGTGATAGATTTAACAAAATTGGTCTTGTTTGTATTGTGCTGATAGTGATTTCCTTGTTGATTGGTGGATTTGTTGTTTTGTTCTTTTTTACTGGGAAAGTAGATATAAGAACGAAAAGTATGGCAGGTAATTTTGAAGGGTTTCGAGGATATAGTAACCTTGAAATCTTCCCAAAAGAGGAACTAAATCAAGATAGCATTGCAAAGTACAGTTACTTTTGCATGGATTCTTTTATGGATCCCACCTGTAAGATCTATATGGAGTGCGATTATACGGATCAAGAATTTGAAAAAGAAATAACAAGACTTAAGAATATTACAGCAACGTTAGATGGAGTAACCAATTCGATTATTTATAATGAGGATTATTTTGATTATCCAGCATATATTTCGATGTTTAATTGGAGTTCTTGCTATGAGTATGCACTTATATTGGAAGAAGAAAAGAAAATCGTATATGTGTTTGTCCAAGGAGGCAGTCAAATACCACCCAGCAAATACAGGGTGAACAAGGAGCATAAGGAAGCGGAGTCCTTTTCTTTATATTCGGTGAGGGGGCACTTTGTATTGAAGTATCGATAAACGAGTGGTGTAAAAAACGAATGCAATATAATTCAGTCCTTAAGAAAGTGGGTATTTAGTATTTCATTTTCTTGAGGATTTTTTTTCAATTATGATATAATAGAATGCAAGAATTCAATTGAGATTTGCGGTGGCATAAAGAACCGAGAACAGGGGGGTACCATGGTAAAAAGAATCAGAGCGGCAATCAAAAACAAATTAATTGCAGCATTTGTAACATTAACAGTTGTTTCTTTGCTTGCCATGGAAACTGTGATTTATTTTGAAGTAGTACAGCAAACAGAAGAAGATTATTCCCAAGCGGTTGAAAAAGAAATTGATCAGATTAGTAACGGAATTAACAACTATATGAAGCTAATTGGCGAGAATACAATTACGTTTGCCAAAGATCCGTTGATGCAAGAATTAGGGAATGAAATAAAGAGTTATGTAGATGAATCTGATCCGTCTGGAAAAGTTGCAATGATTCCTGAGAAGAATAGCTTGCTAGAGCAAACGTTATATCAAAGATTTTGTACCTTTCAAGAAAACCATGAAACCATTGAAAGTGTGTCTCTTGCAGTGGAACAAAATGGTGGATTCGTACAGTACCCAGCTTCAGCACGTTTTAATGAATATGATCCGAGAGTACGAGATTGGTATCTTTTGGCAAAAGACAATCCGGGTAAGCAGGTTTTCACGGATGTTTATGAGTCTTCAAATGGTTCCCAAAATATCATATCCGTTGCATCTATATTAGATCATCAAGGTAAAATACTCGGTGTTGTGACAATGAATATAAATTTAGATCAACTTACACAAATGGTTGCAAAGACAAACATTGGAAAAAAGGGATTTGTGGTGTTGGTTGACGCAAACGGTAAGATACTGTCAAATTCGAACAATCCAGATTCGGTTTCACAAGACATATCTACACTTGGAATTGAACGGCTATGTGATTATAAACGACAGACGAAATCCTTTGATGTTACACTTTCTGATGGTGAAAACTATGCAGTTGGAATCAAGAATCCGGATTATTCAAGTGATATCAGCGTAAATTGGAGCTATATTACATTTGTAAAGAGGAGTGAATTTCGAGATTCTGCAATTCGAATTAATAAGATTCTGGCAGGGTTATTTTTAATGGTTGCTTTGATAAGTACAATGATAATCATTGCAATTTCAAAGAAAATAACAGAACCAATAAGTGCAATTTCCAAACATCTTACAAAACTAGGTTCAGGTGATTTTTCTAGAAACTTAGATCCTAAGTACTTAGAGTTTGAAGACGAAGTTGGTGAAATTGCAAAATCAACGGCAATTATGCAAAACTCACTAAAAGAATTACTGGATCGTATTAATCATGAAGCAACGCATGATTATTTGACGGGACTTCCAAATCGCATGCATTTTATTCATAATTTAACGCAGGCTCTAGAAAGGGGAGGTAGGGGTGCAGTTTTTCTTTTCGATATTGACAACTTCAAAAGTATTAATGATACAATGGGGCATTTTGTTGGGGATATTCTACTCAAGGAGATTGCAAAACGGATTAGCCAGGTGTGTGATGATAGGTTGTTTGCGTCTAGATTGGGAGGAGATGAGTTTTTGATGATTCTTTCCGATGTAAGTGATGAGAGTGAGATTATTAGGTATGCAGAGAAGGTGAAAAAGGTATGCGACCACCAGTTTGCATTAAGCGATAGAGAAATCTATGTTAGTTTTAGTATGGGTATTACTCTTTTTCCAAAAGACTCCGATGACACAGATCAGCTAATTATGAATGCGGATACGGCGATGTACAAAGCAAAAGCAAGTGGAAAAAATGCTTACATCTTTTATAAAAACACCATGAAGGATGAAATTCGCCTTAGAATGGATATGGAAGAAATTCTTAGAAAAGCAATTCATGAGGAAGCATTTACACTTGTATATCAACCACAGGTAGACTCGAAAACAGGCGAAATTGTTAGCTTTGAGGCCTTGCTTCGCCTAAAAAACAGTAAAATTGGACCTGCTCAGTTTATTCCTCTGGCGGAAGAAAGTGGACTCATTATCGATATAGGGAGATGGGTTGCAAAGGAAGTTGTATTGCAAATGGCAAAGTGGCGTGATCTCGGTTTTTCTAAAAAGCCGGTTGCCATTAATTTTTCTGGAGTTCAACTGAGGGATAAAGAATATATTACCTATTTAGATACATTATTAAAGGAAAACAACCTTACACAGGACTATTTAGAAATTGAAATCACGGAAGGAATTTTACTAGAAAATAATGAAGACACAATTGCTTTTCTAAAAAGACTCAGAGAATCAAACTATAAAATAGCCTTAGATGATTTTGGAACGGGTTATTCTTCGCTGAATTACTTGACGTTTGTGACAGTAGACAAAATTAAATTTGATAAGTCCATGATTGATCGATCTTTGGATTTTGAAAACACAGATATGATTGCCTGTCTGATTTCTCTTGTACATAGTCTTAACTCCCTTGTGACGGCCGAGGGAGTGGAAGAAATTGATAAGTTTAATCGATTAAGTGATAATGGATGTGACTTCATACAAGGCTACCTTTTTAGTCGTCCTTTGCCTGCAGAAGAGGTAGAAGAAATTTATGATAAAGTTTTTTTGAAAAGTGATTGACATTGGTTGCTCAGAATGATATTATACATAAGCCGCCTGTGACAAGCGGGCGGCAAAAAAATCGAATTTGAGCTGAATTTTGAGCGATTAAGAGACAGCAAGCAAAGCGAAAATGAACAAGAGAACCTTGATAACTGAACAGTAATACAAACCTGAAAATTCTAAAAGAGTAAAGCGAAAGCTTACAAAAGAAAATTCAAAAGAACGACCTAAAACAGTAAAACAGAGTTTAGGGAAGAGGAAACGAGA